>Ga0326727_10001424_pt1 | contig 88549 bp, 67 predicted proteins | sample MB2enrmetagenome_FD_207643 | JGI IMG/M metagenome (GOLD analysis project Ga0326727, IMG submission 207643) | Lab enriched peat soil microbial communities from McLean, Ithaca, NY, United States - MB29MY | ecosystem: Environmental > Terrestrial > Soil > Wetlands > Peat | place: USA: New York...
CGACGTCTTCGCTGCCTTCAAGCACGCTCTCGATGCGTTGGCGCAGGACGAAACCCGTGCGCCATACAAGCTATTGTTCGACTCATCCTAAGTTCAGCCCAAAATCCGCCGTCACTGAGGGATTACCGAAGCGGGGTCAACGAAGGTTGCAAAAAGGCGTTTTGTGGGGAACCTTCTGGCTGGTCCTGCATCGTATTAACGACAGCGGGCCATTTTTGCCAAAACGAAACGTGAGAGCACAAGAGGAAGAATTATGAAGAACGCATTGCTGTCCAAATTGATTCGATCAACGGGTATCACCGCCGCCGGGAGAATTCTGCTCGGCTTGATCTTGGCGGCCGGAACCGCCACCACCTCCGTCTACGCGCAGGGCCAAATCGCCAGCGGCACGATTAGCGGGTCCGGCGGTGGCCCATACACTTACGATCTGTCGTTTAGCGATGCCGGGAACGCCACTTCGCCGGTGGGAAGCGTCTGGTATGCCTGGACTCCGGGGAACTTCTATTTGCCTGGAGCTCCAACGAGCGCTTCGGCACCGGCAGGATGGACGGCTACCATTTCTAGCGATTCCATTCAGTTTGTTGCCGACTCGCCCGCGGACGACATCACGGCGGGCAGCACGCTAGCGGGGTTCAGCTACGAGGCCGCGTTCTCACCGGCGCAATTGGCCGCAGCCGCGAATTCAGGGCTTTCAGTCGCCTATTCGGGCGGCCTCTTCTCGGACGCCGGGAGTACCTTTACCGTTGAGACCGTGCCGGAGCCCTCCACGCTGGCGCTGGTCATTTGCGGCGCGACCGGGTTGAGCCTGGTTGGCCGCCGCCTGCTTCGGGCTGCCTGATTCCGAATAGCGTTCCCTGCTACCCGCTCATACCTCCATCGCCCCACCAGAGCCTCACCGTAGTACCCTCGATCCGGATCGAGGGTACTACGGTGAGGCTCTGGTGAGGCTCCGGGGGGACCCGCAGGACGGTCCCGAGAGCGCTTCGAGGTGAGCACCACATGGATCGGAGCGGGGGATTCCTTGGATTGCGGGCGCTTGCTGAACCAGCCCTACGGCTCTACTTCACAGGCCGCCGCTCGCGCGTTGCTGCTTCTTGCTATAGGCGCCCGGGCCGGATTGTCATTTGACGGGAACCAAAACCGAGCTTATGCATCCTATAAGAGTGGGGCGCATGCCCCGAGATAACACCAAGCGTCAGCAATCTGACACCAAACTTATGAAAGTTAAGGATTTGTCAAAGCATTTCGGGCGAGTTTCCTTTTATGGGCTCGCCGCCTGGGCCCTAGCCTATCCGTCGTCGGCCCGGGCCACCAATACCAACGTGAACGTCTCCGACGCCTCCAACACCCTGGCCTACGTCCCCGACGCGGTCACGATCAACGTCAATGACCAGGTTACCTGGATCTGGGTCGGCACAGAACAACATTCTGCAACCAGCGATACGGGCGTGTGGAACTCCGGGGTCCTGACGAAACCCGCCACCTTCAGTTTCAAATTCACTTCCACCGGCAGCTATCCATATTTTTGCGTGATCCATGGCTTCACCGGCTCGGTCACCGTGAAGGCGGCGAATGTGCCGCCGAGCGTGGCCATCACGGCGCCAACCAATGGGGCCGCCTTCTCCGCGCCGTGGACCGGCAAAATCCAGGCCACGGTGTCCGATTCGGACGCCACGGTGAGCAAGGTGGACTTCTTCGCGGGGGCCACGCGCCTGGGTACCGTCACCAACCCTCCCGCCAACACGAGTTTCACCGTGACGAACCTGGCGGCGGGCAACTACACGCTGACGGCATTGGCCACGGACAGCCTCGGGACCACCAACACGTCGCCGGGAGTCGGCATTACCGTGATGACGCCAGTGCCGATAATCCTGAGTTTGCCGAAGCGGGTGTCGGCCTCGGCTTTTCAGTTCAGTTACAGCGCGAACCCGGGCTTGAGCTATGTCGTGTTGCGGTCAGGGGCATTGCCGGGCCTAACGCCCATCGGCACCAACACGGCAACAAGCAACACCGTCAACTTCCTGGATACCAGCGCCACGGGCACAACGAACTTCTACGGCGTCCACCTGTTGCCCAACCCATGAGCCCTTATCCGCAAAGGTGTAGCAGCCGAGGTGACGAGGCTCTGATCCAAGTCCGAATAGTCGTCGCACGGGGAGATTGGCGCCTCGTTGCCTCGGCTGCCACGCTGGAAGGGATTTTCGGGCGCGCTCTGAGAGGAGGAGTTGGACATGAGTAGGATTCTGAGCATGGTTGCAGGGTTCGCCTTGCTGGTCGCCGGTCGCGGGGCCGCGGCGGAGATTCGCGCACCGCAGGATCAAGGGGGGACAAACGTCCAGACGTTCCGGGCTAAAGGAATGGTGAAAGAAGTCGCGGCGGACAGGAAAACGGTAGTCATCGCGCATGAGGTGATTCCCAACTACATGGACGCCATGACCATGCCCTTTAAGGTGAAGGAGCCAGGTGAATTGGTCGGTTTGCAGCCCGGCGACGAGATCCTCTTCCGCCTCCGGGTCACCAACACAGATAGCTGGGTTGAAGGCATCTCAATGATCGGGGGTGCCCCGACCCGAGAATCCAAACCCGCCAGCGCGCCGGCAGCAGAGGCCACAACACCGAAGCCCCGGCACCCGTTGCTGGACTATCCGTTCACCAACGAACTGGGGCAGGCAGTGAGACTGAACGACTTTCGGGGCCAGGCGCTGGCCATTACATTCTTCTTCACCCGGTGTCCGATTCCCGATTACTGTCCCCGGCTGTCGAAGAACTTCGAGGAGGCTTCACAGAAGCTCGCGACAATGCCGGGCGGCCCCACCAATTGGCACTTCCTGTCGGTGACCTTCGAACCGGAGTCCGATACCCCAGCCGTGCTGCGGGCCTATGGAGAGAGATACCAGTACGACCCGATGCATTGGAGTTTCCTGACCGGCCCGAAGGAGAGGATCAGCGAACTGGCCAGCGGGTCGGGCGTGAAGACCGAGCCCGCGGGCGGCTTCCTCAACCACAACTTCCGCACCCTGATCATTGACGCCGCCGGCCATCTGCAGATGGTCTTTCCCACCGGCGGGAACCTGTCCGATGCCATCGTCGCAGAGGTCCTTAAGGCCGCGGCCGTGCCCGCACCACCGCCCCGGCCCAATGAAGGCAAAACTGAGCCCCAGACGGCGGCACTTGCCCGCTGAATCGGCGAGGGCTATGTTGTGCCCGGAGCCAGGAATGAGACGCGGGCGGATTATCACAGGAGCAGGTTTCCTCGTCATAGCCGGAAGCGTCCCGCTGCTGGTGAATTCGTGTTCCACGGCTCCCGGCACAGTGTTTGCGCCGCCGGCTATTCCCGGCGCGACGTTCGTGGGCAATAAAAGCTGCGCCGATTGCCATAGCCGCATCACCCGCGTCTTCCCGACCAGCGCCCACGCCCGAATCCAGCGCGAAGATACTCGCGCGTTGGGGCAAACGGGTTGCGAGTCGTGCCACGGACCCGCGAGCCTGCATGTGGCCGGCGGTGGCGGGAGAGGCAAATTCATCATCAATCCCGGCAAAGACCCGGGGGCTTGTTACGAGTGCCACCGCCAGGAACAGGCGGAGTTCCTGCTTCCCCAGCACCACCCGGTGCCAGAGAAGCAGATGAACTGCGTCCAATGCCATGACCCGCACGGCAGCGACATCTTCAAGCCGGCGAGCGGGTTGGCCATGGCGCGTCGGAGTGAAAGCTGCGCGCAATGCCACCGAGAGCAGACGCGGCCCCTTGTCTTTGAGCATCCGGCGATGCGGGAGGGCTGCACGGTCTGCCACAGCCCGCACGGGAGCATCAACGCCAAGCTGCTGATCCAGCGCGACTTGAACCTCTGCCTCCGATGCCATGCGCAGGTCCAGGGCCCAAGCGTGGCTCTGGGACACGTGTATATCGGCAATGTTGACCACACGACCTATTTGCGGATGGGCGCCTGCTGGTCCTCGGGGTGCCATACGGCGGTGCATGGGTCGAATGTGGACATACGGCTGAGGTTCTAGGGGGCGCATAGGCAGAGGGGCGTTGAAGCGTGAAGCGTGAAACGTGAAGCGTGAAACAGGATGGGGATGCGTGATGAAGGCAGGCAGGCAAGTTCAGCCAGGCCGGGGGCAGGGCTCGGTTTGGTGGCGGCGGGGCAGCGCGCACGCGACTGGAGTGTGGTTGCGGCGCGGGTGGGGTTTGGCCGGAGTTGAAGTCCTCGCGGCGTGCGTTGCCGGCGCGGCACCGCCTGCCGCGACGGACGAGAGCAAACTGCCACCGCCAGCGAAGGTCCAGATTGACTTCAGCCGCGACATCCAACCCATCCTGACCAACACCTGCTACCGATGCCATTCAGGGGAAAGGCCCAAGAGCCACTTCCTCTTGACGAGCCGGGAGACCGCGCTCAAGGGCGGCAACGAGGGGGTGGACATCCTGCCGGGCCAGAGCGCCAAGAGCCCCCTGATCCACTACGTTTCGCGGCTGGTCCCGGATTTGGAGATGCCACCGGAGGGCAAAGGGACGCCGTTGACACCGGAGCAAATCGGCTTGCTGCGGACCTGGATTGACCAGGGGGTGGCCTGGGAGCAGACCGAACCGGAAAAGAAGACCCAGATAACCGTTTCGCCGACCGTGGGCTGGACGACGGTGAGCGGCGACCAGGGGAAATTCCGTGAACTCTACTGGCAGCGCGAAGGCTGGAACGGCGGGAGTGAGTTCGAGTTGACCGACAAGCCCACGCCGGATTCCAAGATTACCGCCGCCGGTCACGTGCTGCTGAATGACTACAAGCTCACGCTGTCGGCGGAGAAGAATGACGTCGGCTTCACCCGCTTCGGCTGGTCGCAGTTCCGCAAGTACTTCGACGACAGCGGCGGCTACTACCCGTCCTTCTCTCCGTCAATCTTCGACTTGGATAAGGACCTCTACCTGGACACCGGGCGCGCCTGGGCAGACTTCGGCCTGACCTTGCCCGACTGGCCACGGATGGTGCTGGGCTACGAGTATCAATACCGGGATGGCACAGAATCCACGACGCAGTGGGGGCCGGTCAGCGACGGGGGTCAAACGCGAATGTTTATCCTGCCTACAGGGACATTTCGGAGCATGTCCACATCCTGAAGCTCGATTTAGACTACGAGGTGGACGACGCGCGCGTCACGGACAGTTTCCGCGGCGAGTGGTATAGCCTGGCTACGGGGCAGCACAATGTCAGTTTTGACTCGCTGGGGGCTGCGGAGAGAGCAACGACGACGGCCAACGAGAAGCAGACCTATTTCCAAGGCGCGAACACCGTCCATCTGGAGAAACAGTTCACGGACTGGCTGTTTGGGTCGGGCGGCTACCTTTACAGCAGTTTCAATGGCGACGCCTCAGTGGATGTCACCACTATGAACCCGGCCTTCCTGTCGCCGGCCCCGCCTGCCCCGGGCTGGAACGCACCGGATATTGAGCTGGAACGCGACTCGCACGTGTTCAGCTTAAGCGCCCTGCTCGGGCCGTGGGAGGGCCTGAGCCTCTCGCTGGGGAACCAGAATGAGTGGACGCACCAAACGGGCTTTGGGAACGCGAGCGTTGATGTGGCGCTGCCTTTCGAGCCCTACATCTTCCCGCTGGCGCCGGAGCGCTTTCAGGCGAGTACCGAGCGTTCGACGTACACCCAAGAGGCCAGCGTGCGTTTCACGAAGATTCCCTTTACGACCCTGTTCGCGGAGGGCCGCTTCGTGCAGGAAACTATCGGCGAGACGGAACAGGAGACCGGCGACCTCACGCCGTTCCTCCTCCAGACAGATACCGAGAGCACGCTGGAGGATTTCCGCGCGGGCTTCAACACCTCGCCTTGGAGGGGCGTTTCGCTCAGCGCCCAATACCACCAGTATGATTCCCACAGCGATAACAACAATTCCCAGAAGGAATCCCTCGGCCAGCCTTACGAAGGGTATCCCGGGTTCATCCTGTGGCGCGACCTGCTCTCCCAGGAAGCTCAGGTGAAGCTGAGCCTCCAAGCCGCTTCGTGGGTCAAGACCACCCTCAGCTACCAATGGCTCGAGGACAACTACCACACCGCCACCGACCCGGTGAACGACCCGGTCCCGGGGATTTCACCGGGCGGCAGTTTGCTGGCGGGCAATTATCAAGCCCAGATCGTCACCCTCAACACTACCCTGACTCCCTGGCGCCGGCTGTTCCTCTCCACTACGTTTTCCTATCAGAATGCCCGCACCGTCACGGCTGCCAATGGCAGCCCGTCGGTCGCGCCGTATGAAGGAAACATCTACAGCGTCATGGCCAGCGGGACTTATGTGCTCAACCAGAAAACCGACCTATCCGCCAGTTACAGCTACTCAGCAGCGAATTTTGCCCAGAACAACTTCGCGGATGGTCTGCCGCTAGGGATGAATTATCAACAGCAGTCGGTGCAGGTCGGGATCAAGCGCCAGATCGGCAAAGGGAAGAGCCTCTCCCTCCACTACAGCTTTTACCACTATGAAGAGCCGAGCAGTGGCGGGTTCAACAACTTCAATGCTCATGCTGTCTTTGCGACGTTGTCGTTCCAAATCCCGTAGGCAGGAGGATCGTGTTTACGCCGCTTCCGCGCGGGAAGTCCCAGGGGCTTGGGACCTCGAACCGCGCCCGGGATACCGGCCAACGAAGCGGCGTAAACACGGCCCTCCAATGGGCATGGGGTTGTCCGAGAGGCGCGCGCGCGCAGTCCTGGCGGTTCGGCGGGGCGCGAGCCGGCGCAGAGACACTGCAAAAGCTGCTACCTCCCAGCGACCGACCAGGACGTGCTGCCGCGCGGCGCTTGGTCTCCTGGGATTTGCTTGCGAGCGCGAGCCGTTCATGCTAATAAGAGGCATGAGTTGCTGTTTTCGTTCCCGGAAAAGAGCATTCGCGGTTTCCCTCGGCTTGGGCTTGGCCCGGGACGCTTCCGCCTAAGGCCGCCGGAATCCGATTGCCGAAGATTGCCGGGAACATTTATGGCAGCTCGATCCTCATATAAGGAAGACCAGCCGCGGGGCGAACTGGACTTTCAAGGTCTGGTGGACCTCCACTACGGCCTTTTGTACCGATTTGCCATGAGCCTGACGCGCACTGAAAGCGACGCCTGCGACCTGGTCCAGCAAACATTCTTGACCTGGGCGACCAAAGGTCATCAGTTGGAAGACCCTTCTAAAGTGAAGTCGTGGCTGTACACCACTTTGCACCGCGCGTTCCTGGAATCCCGGCGGCGGTTCACGCGCTTTCCGCATCTTGAAATCACCGAGGCGACGGCGGAGTTGCCCAGCGTCGAGCCGGACCTGGTAACCCGCTTGGACGCGCAGGAGGTGCTCCAGTTGCTGGGCCAGGTGGACGAGCAGTTCCAGGCCGCCGTGGCTCTATTTTACCTCGAGGATTATTCCTACAATGAAATCGCCACTATCCTTGGGATTCCGCTGGGCACCGTCAAGTCTCGCATCGCCCGCGGCTTGGCCCAATTGAAGGAGCTGGTGTTGCGAAAAACGTCCTCGCGGGGCAAGGCGCAGACAGGCGGGGCATGAATAGCTCGCAAGCCAAAGAAATCCTCCTGCTTTATCGGCCCGGCACCGCGGACGCCGCAGACCCGCAGATGGTTGAAGCCCTGGAGTCCGCCCGCCGTGACCCGGAGTTGGGGCGCTGGTTCGAGCAGCATCGCGCCTTTCAGAAAGCCATGCGGGCGAAGTTCCAGGACATCCAGGTGCCCGCCCACCTCAAGAGCAGCCTCCTGATTCAAGGGGCGGCGCCGCCCAACCTCGTCGCCCCCCGGACCTGGTGGCACCCCCGGGTGTTGCTGGTCGCAGTGGCCGCCGTGCTGCTCTTGCTCGGGCTGGCCGCCGTGTGGCTGCGGCCTAGTGTTCCAGACCGCTTCGCCAACTATCAGGCCCGAATGGTGAGCGAGGCGCAGCGCGAGTATACGATGGACCTGGTCACAAACGACATGCGGCAAGTCCGGCAGTTCGTGGCTCGGCACGACGCTCCCGCCAACTATTACGTGCCTCGGGGCCTGGAGCGCCTTCAGTTAACCGGCGGTGGGCGCCTGACTTGGCGCAGCAACCCAGTCACGATGGTCTGCTTCGACCGGGGCGACAAACAAATGCTCTTTCTCTTCGTTATGAAGCGCTCGGCGGTCAAGGACCCACCCCCGGCGACACCTCAAGTCTCTAAAGTCAGCCAGATGCTCACTGCCAGTTGGACGCGCGGCGACAACACCTATCTCCTGGCTGGGCCGGAAGAGCCCGACTTCGTTCACAAGTATCTTTAGCCGGTTACCCAGGCCATCACTGCCAGGTTTGAGTCCGGCATTGGGGCCCGGAACAAGCCTGCTCCGCCGGAGATTTCGGGCCTGGGTTGGGAACGGATTGGATGGCCGGCTCCTGAAAGATGGGAGGCGCAATTTACACCGCAAAAAGGTGTAAACTTTTCCGGGGCAGCAGCGTCTAATTAGTCGGGACTGCAGCGTGCAGAAGGCCGAATGAAAAGTGGGAATGGGAAAGCCGGGGCAGGCGGCAGCAGGTCGAGGAGCCAGGCGAATCCTATGGAATCCCTATGGAAACCCTATGGAATCCGTATGGAGCAACACGCGAGCAACACGCGACCAACAGGCTGGCAATTCGCAAGCAACAGGCTTGTAAGTGGCTGAGGCTTCCGATCCTGAACTGCGGGCTTTGCTTTTCCTCACCGCCCGGTGTCAGTGCGCCCTCGGGGAAGTCTCAGGATAGGAGTAAATCGTAGTGCGCTGCATCAACCAGTCGTAGTCCGCTTGCTCCCCCGCTGGCACGGGGAAGGGCAGGTGGGCCGCATCCGGCTGGGCCGGAGGCTTGGTGCTCGCGCAGCGCCATGCGTGGAGTTCAAGATGGCCGTCGGCGAAGGCCAGGTTCGCCGCGCCATTGTGGTACGAGGCGGGCAGGTCAATCCACTCCGTGCTGTCCGGCTTGTTCAGGAAATACCCGTCATTGATGCTGTCCGGGTGCTCCTCCGTTAGCACAAAGATCTGGGCAGGTTGCGGAATCTGGCCCAGCTTGAGAAACTGCTGGTAGTCGGGATTATTGACGTTGGCCCCGGCCATGAGGTATCGCCCGGCATTCCCCACCATCGCATTCATCGAAATGCTCCGCACCCGCGCCGTCCAGCCGGCCTGGGCCTGGATATCGCTCACCACCGAATCCACCGGGCACCGGTAAATCCTGGCCGCGCGGCTGGTGTACGGGCCAACGCCGCCCTCGGTGAGCAGGACGGTGTTGGTGTTGTCCGGGTCCAGCTCCCAGCTCATCACCGGCGTAGTCCAGTTCCAATATCGGGCTTTCGCCTCCAGTCGTTTGATCTCCGCCGCGCCAAGGTTGTATGGCAGCGCTTCGTCGAAATCGTTCACATACAACAAGCAGGCCAGCATCAACTGGCGCTCGTTATTCAGGCAGGAGATCGAGTAGCCCTTCGACTTCGCCGCCGCTAGCACTGGCAACAGCAGCGACGCCAGAATCGCGATTACAGCGATCACCGTCAGCAGTTCAATCAGCGTGAAGCCACCGGCCCACGCGTCCCGGTCGTGCTTGCGCATACAACACCAGAGCTTTGTACCGTCTATCTTCGTTCCTGCCCGCCTGTGGATTTAATACGCTAATTTAGATCATGCAACCTACTTGTCAAAGGGCGCGCCGTTCGCCCTCGCCAGCCCGGGGCGCGAAACCCTCACATAACGTGAGAGGCGCCAGCAAAGGGTTTGTTCCCGGTGCCCGACGATTGACTTGGCCGCTTGTTATCCGCAGTATTGCGGGCATTTATGAAAATACGGGATCGGCATGAATAGTATCGTTGCCAAAGCTCAACTCAGCCCGAACGTCACCCGGCTCGACGTCGTCGCCCCGCGCATCGCGCAGATCCGACAGCCCGGCCAGTTTGTGATTGTGCACCGGGCCGAGGGCGCCGAACGCATCCCGCTCACGGTCGCCGACGCCGACGCCGAGGCCGGCACCATCGCGCTGGTGATTCAGTCGGTCGGCAAGAGCACGCGGGAACTGGTCGCGCTCGAACCCGGCGAGGCCATTACCGACATCGCCGGACCGCTGGGCCACCCCACTGAATTGATTGCCTCTGGCCGCGCACTGTGCGTCGGGGGCGGCGTCGGCACCGCCGTGGTGCATCCCATCGCCCAGGGCCTGCAACGCCGCGGCGTGGGTGTCCTTAGCATCATCGGCGGCCGCTCTAAGGAGTGGGTCATCTTTGAATCCGAGTTGCGGCGGCTGGGCGGCGTGGTCGTCTGCACCGACGACGGCAGTTACGGGCGGCATGGCTTTGTCACCGACGCCGCCAAAGACGTGCTGGCCGCGGGCGGCATTGACGTCGTCTATGCCGTCGGCCCGGTGCCGATGATGCGCGCGGTGGTCAACCTGACAAGACCGCTCGGCGTTCGCACTATCGTCTCGCTTAACCCGGTGATGGTGGACGGCACAGGGATGTGCGGTGGCTGCCGGGTGGCGGTGGGTGGTGAAACATTGTTCGCGTGCGTGGACGGCCCGGAGTTCGACGGGCACTTGGTGGATTTCGACCTGCTGATGGACCGCCTGTCCACCTACCGGGATTTTGAGCAGCGGGCCCTCGCCGCCTGCGACCAGGATGCCTGCAAGATTGGCCTCACCTGAATCTATCCCGCTTCCCATGATACGTCCAAGAGCCCGCACGCAGCATCCGGTAGGGACGCGTTCCACCGCGTCCCATTCTGTCGCCCACGAAAATCCCCGGACGCGGCGGAACCCGGCCCTACCGACAAGGAGTTCGTTAGGACCCAAGTAACGGTGCAGCCCATTTAACTATTAACCCCTTTGACCCATTCCCGTGCCCCCCAAGCTCTCGACCAAGCAGCGTCTCCAAATTGACCGGCAGAAGATGACCGAGCAGGACCCGCTCGTCCGCAACGCCAACTTTGACGAAGTCAACCTCGGTCTGCCCGAGAAAATCGCCCTGCTCGAAGCCGAGCGCTGCCTCCAGTGCAAGGACCCCAAGTGCATTGCCGGCTGCCCGGTCAGCGTCAACATCCCGCGCTTTATCGAGCTCCTTTCCCAGGGCAACTTGCCCGACGCCGCCCACTGCCTGCTCAACGATAACGCCCTGCCCGCGGTCACCGGCCGCGTGTGCCCGCAGGAGACGCAATGCGAGATCGAGTGCATCCGCGGCAACAAGGGCCTGCCGGTGGCAATTGGTTACCTTGAGCGCTATGTCGGCGACTGGGCCCTCCAGCATAGCGGCCAACAGACCTTGCAGCTTGCCCCTCCCAGCGGCAAGAAAGTGGCGGTGGTGGGTTCCGGCCCCGGCGGGCTCACCGCCGCGGGCGAACTGGCCAAGCACGGCCACTCGGTGACGGTCTTCGAGGCGTTGCACAAGCCGGGCGGTGTGCTCGTCTATGGCATCCCCGAGTTCCGGTTGCCCAAGAAAATCGTCCAGGAAGAGGTGTCCCGGCTGGAGCAGGCCGGGGTGAAGATCGTTTGCAACACTGTCATTGGCCGGACCTATACCGTGCCGGAGCTGCGCGACCAGTTCGACGCCGTGTTCATCGCCAACGGGGCCGGCCTGCCCGTGTTCATGAATGTGCCGGGCGAGAACTTCAAGGGCGTCTATTCGGCCAACGAGTACCTGACCCGCGTCAACCTCATGGCCGCCTATCAATTCCCCCGCGCCGATACGCCCGTTCTCCACGGCCAGCGCATCGCCACCGTCGGCGGCGGCAACGTCGCCATGGACTCCGCCCGCACGGCCAAACGCCTCGGCGCCTCCTCCTCCATGATCGTCTATCGCCGCACCCGCAAGGAGATGCCCGCCCGCGCGGAGGAGATTCATCACGCGGAGCAGGAAGGCATCCACTTCGAGTTCCTGGTCGCGCCGGTCGAAGTGCTCGGCAACGAAAACAAATGGGTCACCGGCCTCGAGTGCGTCCGCATGAACCTGGGCGAGCCCGACGCCTCGGGCCGTGCCCGCCCCATCGTGATACCCGGCTCCGAGTTCGTCGTGCCCTGCGACATAGTGGTGGTCGCCATCGGCACGCGGGCCAACCCGCTGCTCACTGCCACGTGCCCCGACCTCAAGCTTAACAAGTGGGGCAACATCATCGTGGACGACCAGGGCATGACCAACCTCCCCGGCGTGTTTGCCGGCGGCGACATCGTCCGGGGCGCCGCCACGGTGATCCTGGCAATGGGCGACGGCAAACGTGCCGCCAAGGCCATGGACGAGTACTTGCGGAATCTGCCTTCACCCCCGGGCAAAGCCAGTTAAGCGAGAGGTGCCCATCGGCGGCCCAAGCATGGGCGACGACCGGCTGTTAGCGGCTATCCAGGCCAACTCCGTCACGGGGCGGTTCGGTGCGTATCGCAGGACAACTCCCGAGCAACCAGAAAATCGCGGGTGCGGATCCAGGCAGTGTGCCCGTCGCAAAAGGCAGCATTCCAGCCGCTCGCCCCATGATGGTCGGTCGGGTCCGGGTAGTCATATTTTGCCCCGGGCGTGGTGTCGAAGTAATTGTCACCGTCCACGATCAAGTAAGTCTTGGTTGGCCCGGGAATCTGGCCTTGCAACCCGAGGTTGCTCCCGTAATGCGCCCGGGTCAAGACGAGGCTCTCGGTCTTCTTGGTTTCGACCGAGTCGGGCGGGCCAGCCGATGGGGTGTTGGCCCAACCTGCCCACCAGGAGAAATTCTCATAACTATAGCCAACCGAGTCCTTGTTCAGGGCGAAGGTCTGAAGGTCTATCACGTCGTAAGTGCCCGTAGCGGGGTTCACGGCGGAGAGGTCCAGATTGGTGCGGATGGTGTTGTGAGTGCTCGGACAAATGAACGAGCCCAGGGCCTTGACGTAACCGCCGTAAAGCCAATTATCATTGTCGCTGTAATAATCCGTCGTGCCGGTGAAGAACCCCCGATAATCGTTGGCGTACATCAAGCTTCCGAGTCCCAACTGCTTGAGGTTGTTCATGCAAGCAATCCGCTTGGCCCTCTCCTGGGCTCCAGCCAGGGCGGGCAGCAGCAGCGCTGCCAGGATCGCAATGATGGCGATCACCACCAGTAGTTCGATCAGGGTGAAAGCCCGGAAACCCGGCACAGTCGCGCGAATTCTTCTCATAGCACCTGATTCAGCCTGGCTTTGGAAGCCCAATTCCGCTCAGCCAAACACGCCCGGCCAATCCGCGAGGCCCCCGATTGCACTCGCATTCGCCGCTACGCCGCCTCACATACCCCTGGAGGCCAAATGTCTTGCGTGTGTTCGATAAGGATGTTCAAATGGCTCCCATTCGTTCGCTCGCCCAAGCGAGCGACGCGTCTGAGACCTAAACGCCCTAAATAGAGCACCGCTATGAAGGAAAGCAATAAAAAATGCATACTTGGATTGGCCGTTGCCCTGGCGCTGGCATTACCGACGTGGTCTGCGCGTGCCAACGTGTATGCCACCAACATAAAGATCAACGGCTCGACCAACAGCCCCACCGTCTTTACGGGCAATAATGTCGCCATTAGCTACATCCTCAACGAACCTGCTTCCAGCGGAGTGACGATCACCATCGCCTCCCGTAGCGCCGTCGTTCGGAGTATTGCTGTGCCCGCGGGCGACCCCGGAACCCTCCGGGGCGCCAATACGGTGAATTGGGATGGCCGGGACGATGCGGGCAATCCAGTCCCCGGGGCCGACTATGCTTGCAGCATCACCGCGAAGGCCGCGGGTTACGCGGTCTGGACCAAAACCACTTCCGATGCCAATCCAGGCAATCAGGTTTGGCAGCCGTGGGGTCTCGCCGTTAATCAGAATACCAAGAGCTTCTATTACGGGCGCGTATTCGTCGCCAATTCATATCTGGGGCCGACGACAAACACCACCGACCTCCTGGGCTTCCAGAAGCTGAACGCCGATGGCAGCCCCGCCGAGGAGGGCATTTATAGCAGCGGGGGATACCCCTGGAACGGTAGTTACAGTGAGAGCCCGTTCAGAATCAAGGTTGGAGCGGACGACCGGTTTTACGCGGAGGATTGGTCTGGCAACGGCGTGATCATGTCCTGGGACCAGCAGATTACAACGAACTCGATGCTCAATGTCATGACGGACTACAACAACCCCGGTGGCAATCTGGGTGGATTCACCGTTACCGGCGCCGGAGCCAACCGCCAATTGTGGATGGCCGATAACACCACCAGCGGATATGGGATCATTCTCTGGAACATGCAAGCTGATGGCACCCTCGCCTATGGAGACATGGGAACACAGATTATGCAGGTGGGCAGCCCCGCCGGTCTTGATGACTCCGCGTTTGATGTCACCCTTGACAAGAACGGCAAGATCTACGTGACCGTGGAGCCAGGCTCGGCCACTTATATGATCATGCGTTTCCCAGCCTACTCCGGGGCCCCGCTGGCCACCGCAGACTGGAAAACGGATAACACCTCCTATGGGGACGGCAATGGCGACAACGACTTTGCCATCGCGGTTGATCCTACTGCCGCCTATGCCGCAGTCGCCCGCAACGAGTCCAACGCCCTGCTTATCCTCGATGCCAACATCGGCCTGACGATTACCAACATCTCCGTCGGTAACCCCGCCCACGCAGTGGCGTGGGATAACGTCGGCAACGCGTACATTGCTTTCGATGTGACCGGAGCAGAGTCCCTCTGGCAAGCCTGGTCACCACCCGGAGCCAACCAGGCAACCACGGCAGCGCTGGAAACGATTCATGTGTTGCCGCCCCCGCTCATTACCACAATCTCCCGCATCGGTAACAACGTCACCATCTACTTCACCGGACCGGCCACGGACCCCCCTTCGGCTTACGTGCTGTTGAGCGGCGCTGCGGTCTCCGGGGTCACGAATCCTGCCAGCGCGAACATTACCGGCGGCGGCGGCAGTTACCAGGCGACCCTCACGAGCAGCGCCTCCGTCCAGTTCTACCGCATCGAGAGGCCCTAAGCGTGGGCGGTGTGAAGCCAACCGGGCCGACGCAAGCCAGCCCCGGTGCAGTTGGTGACGCGACGCACCTGCGCCAGGTCACGCGCCAGCAATGGCGCTCAGGGATAGCCGCGTGGCTGGGCTGGACGTTCGACGGGCTGGACATGCACCTTTACACGCTGGTGGCTGCGCCGTTTGTCGCGCAGTTGCTCGGGGCTGCCACCACCACCGATCCGCGCGTTGGCCATTATGGCTCGATCATCCAGGGCGGGTTCATGCTCGGCTGGGCGCTGGGCGGCGGGTTCTTCGGGCGCATTGGCGACCGGTTGGGCCGGGCTCGCGCGCTTAGCCTTACTGTCCTGACCTACGCCGCCTTCACGGGGCTCTCCTTTTGCGCGCAGGCCTGGTGGCACCTGCTGATCTTCCGCTTCCTGGCCGCCCTGGGCATCGGCGGGGAATGGGCTGTGGGAGCGTCGTTGCTCGCGGAAACCTGGCCGCGCCGATGGCGGCCCTGGATCGCGGCGGTGCTCCAGACTGGGGTCAACGTCGGCATCCTTGGAGCCGGCCTGGCCAATGTCATCCTGGCCGCCGCCCCGCCGCGCTATCTGTTCCTGGTCGGTGTGCTGCCGGCGTTGCTGGTCTTCTGGATTCGACGTGCGGTGCCCGAAACGGAAGAATGGCGCTCCGCCAAAGAGCAGGCGCACCACCAGGAGCCGGGGCTGCGCGACCTCTTCCGCGGGGAGGTGCGGTCTATCACGATCTGGGTGGCGCTGGTCTGCGGCGTGTCGCTGACCGCCCATTGGGCCTTCATGTTCTGGCACCAGCAACACCTGCGCAACCTGCCGGATGTGTTGAGCTGGTCTGCGGAGCAGAAGAACAAGCTCGCCAGCGCAGGGATGTACATCGTGATCGGCTCCTCCATCCTGGGTAACTTCTTCGCCGGCTGGCTGGCGCGGCTGATCGGGTATCGCGCCACTATTGTCGGCATGTTCCTGGCATACTTCTTTGCCATGTTCGGAACTTATTACATCCCGCGCGACCACGTGGCGCTGCTCTGCTGGTTCCCGCTGATCGGCTTTTGCCAGGGCGCCTTTGCCCTGTTTACCATGTACCTTCCCCCGCTGTTCCCCACGTTGCTGCGCACGACGGGCGCGGGGTTCTGCTACAACATCGGGCGTATCACCGCGGCCTTCGGCACGGTCTATTTTGGCCTGTACTCCAAGGCGGGCGACCACCGCATCGCCCTGTTCTACGCCGGGTTCCTCTTCCTGCCCGCCGCCGGGATCGCGCTGTTCCTGCCCCGGGCGCGCGATTAACTTCTGCAAAGAATAAGGGCATCCGCACTGACGGATGCCCTTAAGCTGGACCGAGCAATCCTAGAATCTATTTGAGAATCCGGTAGAACTGCATTTGGCCACTGGTCGAAACGGTTGCCTGGAAGCTGCCGCCGCTGCCCTTGATCACCGCACCCGCCGCAGGCGAATAAGTGCCACTCACGGCGGGCGAGCTAAGCAACGTGAAGGCCGAAGGGGAATCGGTTGCAGCCCCGGTGAAGCTGATTGTGGCCACGCCGTTGGTGACCGTGAGGCTGTTAATGACGAGCGGGCTCGGGCTCGTGCCTGACCTCACGACCCGGTAGAACTGCATTTGGCCATTAGTCGGGACGGTTGCCTGGAAGCTGCCGCCGCTGCCCTTGATTACGGCACCCACCGCAGGCGAATAAGTGCCATTCACGGTGGGCGAGCTTAACAACGTGAACGCCGAAGCGGAATCAGTTGAAGCCCCGGTGAAGCTGATCGTGGCCACGCCGTTGGTGACCGTGAGGTTGTTAATGACGAGCGGGCTCGGGCTCGCGCCCGACCTCACCACCCGGTAGAACTGGAGTTGGCCACTGGCCAGGACTGTCGCCTGGAACTGGCCAGGCCCAACTTGGGTAATGATTTGGCCGACTGCAAGTGAATAAGGTCCGTTTGGTGCAGGGGAGCTGAGCAGCGAAAAGGCCGAATCCGTATCGCTCAATCCCGCCGTAAAGCGGATAGTAACCACTCCGTTGGAGACCCCGACGCTCGTGATGACAGGAGCCTGCCCAGAGGAGGTGACTTGCACGATCGGCAAGGCCATCGTCGTGGACTGATTGGAACCCGGAGGCGAGACCGCCCGCCAAACACCCGGCGAATAATCCAGGTAGTAGAGGTTGCCTGCGGCGTCCCAGTCACAGTCGGTATCTATGTGGTGGGTCGGATCCGACTGGGGAATCGTATTGGTCGTTAGCCTGCTGGGGATGGAGACACCTATGTCAACGTTGGTCACCACCGCGCCATTGGTGGCATAGAAAATCGTCGTGCTCCCGTTAGTGTAGCCGGAGGAGACAGAAGTTCCCGTACAAGCAACGGCAACATAAGTCCCTGTTGGGTCCAGAGCCAGACCGTATGCTCCGGCATAAGTGTCATCTCCTGCACCCACAGCCCAGGTGGCGTTAAACTCGGGCGCGCCGCCGTTCGTGGAAGGGTCGTAGGCAGGAAAACGCAAAACGCGCACGGCGGCGTCACCAGGATCAATGAGGTTTTGGACAGTGTAAATATTGCCCCCCTGATCCAGCGCGACATCATACGGGGCATTATCAAGCGAACCTCCCACCCCGACTACTGTCAGGCCGGTATCGTTGGTGGCGCAAGTGCCGTCGGCGGTGACGCCATACTTGAGAATGCCGACGCCTCCCGGGACAGTGCTGTCCGTCATCCAAATTTGAGTGTTCGTGCCGGTGCCGCTGATGGCAAATCCGCTGAGGTTGGCAGAGCCGGCGTTATCGGCGCGGAACACGTGCAGCATCGAGTTGCTCGATATGACGGGATCAAAGCGATACAGGTCCCCGTTATGGAACCAATCCTCAACATAGACTTGGTCGTCGTCCGAGGTCCGGATTTTCCAGGGGCCAAAACCGTTGCCGCTCCAGGCAACACCCCCGTCGGAAAATCCCCCTTCATCAGCGTAGCTGCCGTCCGCATTGAGCTTCTGAATCCCCACCTGGTCGCCAAGCACACCGTTGGCGGCATTGGGGCCGGGAGACGAGTTGCCCACAAACACCCTCCCGTAGTAGGGGCTGTTGGTGTTGCGGTCAACGGCGATGCCCATCGGATTCCAACTGTAATTGCCGTCATTGTTATCATCGGTGGTGATCGTCCACCCGTTGTAGCCGACGGACGAGGCGGTAATGCTGACGGCATAACTGCCCGGCGGCACGTTGGCGCTGCTATCGTTCTTGCCATCCCAGGCCACGGTGTTCGTCCCGCGCAGGGTCCCGGCGCTGCCAGCGGCAATGCTGATGGAGCGCACCGGGTTGGCGCCGGAGAGGATTTTAATGGTGACACCCGAGGAGGAGGGCTCGTTGAGGATATAGCTTATACTGAGGCTCGTGCCCTGGGCGACGGAGATATTGGTCATGCCGCCGTTGATTTTCACATTGGAAGCAAAAACGTTGGCCCGGGCCGACGGGCTGCCCGTTGTGAGAGCGAGCGCCAGCCCGCCGATGATCATGCTGCGGTGCAGTAGTCCGGGGAATCTCATAGTTTTAGTCTGTCATTCTTACGCGCTCAAGGCGGGTTGGGGTTTAGCCTGGCCCGACTGGCGATACTCTACGGATTTTGGGCCCCGGCGCAACCAAAAGCGCGAGAAAGCGGGGGGATTTCAGGCAAGAGCTCGCGGTCGCTCAGCACCAGCGAGAGGGGGTGCTACCGGAACCTCGCGATTCACAGGGGTTGCGGACACAGCGGCGAGCAGAGTCTAGCAGCGTGGGTGAAGCCGGGAACGCCGGGCCGACGGGTACTCTAAAGCCGCTGAAGTCACTGGTCGAGGGTATGCCTGGGCTGAAGTTGGCCAGCGCGCGACTATTCCTTTGGCAATCCGTGCTGAGCGTCCTGCTCTCGTGAGGCGTCGGTCGAAGCGCTTTGTGCCGACTTGGCCGCGCTGCACCCCACGCGCGAACTGCCCCGAGGCGAAGTTCAGACTTTCAGCGGCAAGTTGCAAGCAGCCGCTGCCACCAAGCCCGTGCCCGTCACCAGCCAGGATGGCGGCGCGGCGCTGCTACGCTTCCGAGGCGGCGCGCGCGGGAACATGTGGGTGTCCCAGGCGGCCGCCGGGCGCAAGAACTCCGTGCGATTTGAGATTGCCGGCGCCGAGGCCACCCTGGCATGGAATGGCGAAAAGCCCAACACGCTTTGGATCGGTCATCGGGACCGGGCCAATGGGTGTCTCCTGCGCGATCCGGCGTTTGCGTCACGGGAGGTGCGGCCTTTTATGAGCCTACCCGGGGCCACAACGAAGGGTATCATGACACGTTTAAGCACCTCTTCCGGGCATTCTTTGACTACATCCGGACCAGCGACGTAACTGCCCCGGCAACCTTTCCGGCCTTTGCCGACGGCCACCGGGAGATTGGGGTGTGCGAGGCCATCCTCCGCAGTCATCGCGAACGGGCTTGGGCGCGCTTAAACGAGTAATGGCCTCACTAACGAGAGTGTCGGGTTGACGATATCCTTGTTGCAGAACGCAACCGCAGGGATGTTTTTATCGTTGCAGGCCCCTAAACATTGCTTCGGGCACGCTGCTAATAGTCACCCCCAGGTTGGCGGCCCAGTGGGCCGCGAAGTCACTGAATCAGGCAAGTGGCCTGCTGTTGAAACCACGTCCAATCCACGTTGCCGCCGGGGGCATAGTGCTCGATTGTTGCAGACTCTGGGTCCAAAGGGGCGGATCCCTGGGCTGGACCGATCAGCGCAGAGGTCACCCACTTGTGAATCGCGGCGTGACCGTCAGCATAGCTAAAACCGCAAGCGTGCCCCATGCGCGCAGCGGGGATATCGGGAAAGTCGCCACCCGGGACAGGATTGATCTCGAAATAGCCATCATTAATGCTTTCCGCATTCTCATCCCCAAAATCAAACAGGTTGGCCGGAATCGGACAGGTCATATCACTCGCTTTTGAATATGACCTGTAGGTTCCATTGTACGGGTTGCCATACACCGCGCCCATCTGTCCATTCATCGAATAGCTCCGGAGGCGGGGCCCGACGTAGGAGGGAACCCTGTCGCAGGGACATTTGTAAACGCCAATCTGGTTGCCCTCGTAGGGAGCCAGAAGCGTCCCACGGTAAAGCACAATGTTCGTATTGGCCTGACTGCCGCCCCAATCGAGGGAAAGGCTGGGGCACCACTCGTGGTTTGTCGGGGCGCCCGCCGGAGCATTTGGAATCAAATAGTCGTTGTTATCGCCTTGATACATGGCAGCGCCCAATTCAAGTTGCTTGAGGTTGCTGATGCATTGGGCGCACTGGGCTTTCAGTCTGGCGCGCGCCAGCGCCGGCAGCAGCAGCGCGGCCAGGATGGCGATAATGGCGATTACAACCAGCAGTTCAATCAGCGTAAAACCGCGGCGCCCGAAAGACCCGGGCCGATGCGGTTCTGAGGATAATGTGGCCGCTGGATTCATATTCGCTCCAGTTCTCATGTCTGTGTTCTCAGCCGCCGGAACGCGGCACCCGCATCAGCGGAGGCCGCGCTCCCAAAAGCGGCGTGCGTGCCGGATCGCCCATCATGGTCCGTAAACCTGGTAGAACTGGGTTGAACCATTGGGCGCGATGACGGCCTTGAAATTGCCCGGCGCAGTGAGCGCACTAATGGTCGCGCCCCCGGCCACCGTAAACGGTGTGGTCAAAGTACCGGAGCTGTAGAGTGAAAAGGCCGTGGGCAAAGCGTTGGTCGGCCCGGTGAAGCCGATGGTAAGGGTTGTGCCGTCGTCCGTGATGCCGGTGATCGTTGGCGGTGGAATCAACGTCGCTTGTGCTACGGCCACGGTGGTGTTCGTGTTCGGCCCTGGCGGAGACCAGACGCGCCACACATTACGAGTGGTGGAGGCGGCATAAAGATTGCCCACATTGTCCCAGGCTGCGCAGGTATAGGCTTGGCCCCAATCAATATTGGTCAGCGTCTGGATGACGACGCCGCTGCCATTGGTTACCGTTACCACTTGCCCCGCTTGGTCGCCCACGGTCCCCCAGAATGTCTTGCCATAGTTAGTGACGGCGTTGAGCACACGAATGCCTGGGGTTGACTGGCTGCCAACTGAACAAGGGCACGCCACAAACTTTGGATTTGCGCGAGAATCGATGACCACATCCCGGAGGCCTTCGAAAGTGGAATCATTGAGTGCAACCTGGTTAGCCGAGTCAAGGCTGTCTCCAAAACCCCACGCCACCTGGCCGGGCGATGCGCCCATTACGAAGTTAAAGGCACCGCCCCCAGGTTGTTGTGGTTCAGGAGGCAAAACGCCGCCGTTCCAATTGGTGAACATCACGACATCATATAGGCTGTTGATGTTGTTCCGATCTTGACCGACGAAGATGTCAAGGGCGTTATCCACCATGCAGCCACCCGAAGTCACGAGGCTCACGTCGCCGCCGGTTTGCACGACCTGCGTCCCGACGGTGTCATTCGGATCAGCCACGAGACCAGCTCCGGCTACGGCGTTGGTAAGGTGGTACATCCAAATCCCCCAATTGGGATAATCATTGTCACACAGAAAGAGCGCCGCGTTGGTCGTTGTAGTAAAGGCAACATCAAACTCCTGGAAACCGGCAGAAAGATCGCCAATGTCCGGGTTGTTTTCATAATTATAGGGGCCGCCAAGGGCGCTGCCGCCGAAGGTGCCTTCGGAGATCACCACCTGGTTGGTGGTTGCCTGCATATCGGTGGCAATAATTGCTCCGTAATCGCTGTTATCAATCCAGTAAATCCGGTCGTCGTCACCGATTCTAATCTTCATGGGGTTATAGCCGAGTGCGGTTTGGCCGGCTGAGGCGCCGTTGTTCATCTGTCCCGTGGCAGCACCGCCAGCATCGTTCAGAGTATAGCCCGCATAGCCGAACCAGCCTTCGTCAGCCTGGCTTCCGTCGGCGTTCATTTTGAACAAACCGATCATCTTTGACGCGGCGGGGGTGTTGGTGTTGGACCCTGTACTTGCACAGCCCATTACGACGCGTCCGTAGTACGGGCTGTTGGTATTCTTATCAACATCGATGCCCAACGGGTAATTAGCCGGCATGCCGGCACTCGAATCGATACTCGTCTGGGTCCACATCGGGTAACCGCTGGCCGCCGGCGTGATGCTGACGGTGTAAGGTATTCCATTCGTCCCGGCGGGGAGCTTCGCCCCGAGGCTGTTGGTGCCGCCCCAAAAGACGGTGTTCAGGCCCATGAGCGTTCCCGCCTCGCCAGAGGGAATGCTGATGGTGTTTACCACCGTGGCGCCGGAGAGGATCCTGATGGTGGTCCCCAGCGTGGCGGGTTCGTTAAGGATGTAACTGATCGTCAGGCCGGTTTGAACGTTGGTGGCGCTGGTCAGGGAACCGTTGAGCTTTATGTTGGTGGCATACACATTGGCACGGGCGGATGGAGCATGGATTGCCAGGGCCAGCGCGAGCGCCAGCCCGGTGATGGTCGAACTTCGTAGAGGATGTTTCCTCGGTATCATGGTTTTAGCCTTTCATTTTCACGCTGGGTAAGCGGTTTCTCAATTAACAAGGGCCAAACTAACATAGCTCGCCATTTTGTAAAGCGAAATGACCCACTCCTTTTGCTTATGTGTGATCCACGACCTGGAGGGCCATAACGCGGCGAGCGTTTCGCATTTGAACCGGCGTGATATGCACAGCCGAGCTTGCCAATCAGGTGGCCGTGGCCGGAAATGATGTCTCCTTCACGGTGGCGGCGACGGGCACGCCCGGGCCCGCTTCTACCCCGTCCAGTATCTGCCATAACTCGGTTCACGCTTGACGTTTCACGTTTCACGTTCCGCGTATCCCAGTTGCCTTTTCCTGCCCGGCCCCTACACTGGCGCGACGACCAAATACTGCTCATGAAAAGACTATTGGCTCCCGCACTGGCACTCTTTGTGTTCCTCCAAGTGAGCATCCACGTCGCCCGGGCGTGGGATTACGAGGGTCACCGCGTCGTCAACCAACTGGCACTCGCATCCTTGCCGACCAACTTCCCGGCCTTCGTCCGCGAACCCGCCGCTGCCGAGCGCATCGCCTTCCTGGCGGGGGAGATGGACCGCTGGCGGAACACGCCCGACCTGCCGCTCAAGCATTACAGTTTCCCGGACCATTACATGGACTTGGAGGCGCTGGCCGACTACGGCCTCAAACCCGAGATGCTCCCGGTTTTCCGATACGACTTCGTGGCCCAGCTTGCTCTCATCCGTAAGGCGCACCCCGAGAAGTTTCCCGAGCCCGAGGCGGATTACAACCAGGACCACACCCGCGGGCTGGTGGGGCTTCTGCCGTGGGCGGTCACGGAATCAGTGGGCAAACTGAAATCGGGGTTTTCCTACCTCAAGGCCTTTGAGGAAGCCGGCACGCCTGAGGAAATCGCCAACGCGCAGGCGAATGTCATTTACATGATGGGGGTCATGGGCCATCTCGTCGGCGATGCCTCGCAACCGCTGCACACCACCATCCATCATCACGGCTGGGACACCAACAAGGTCGAAAACCCTCATCACTACACCACCAACCGGGGGTTCCACAGTTGGATTGACGGCGGGTATTTTAACAAGACTGGCGGCGTGAACCTGAACGCCCTCGAGGCCCGGCTGCGTCCGGCGCACCCTGTTACCGTCAATGGCCGCCCCGCCAAGCCGGAGGAGACCTTCCAGGTCGCGATGCTCTTCCTGATTGAGCAGAACAAGCAGGTGGAGCCCCTTTACCAGTTGGAGAAGGACGGCAAACTCACCGGCGAGGGTGAAAAGGGACTGGAAGGCAAAGCATTCCTCGAGGGCCAACTGCTCAAGGCGGGCCAGTTGCTCGCCGATTTCTGGTATTCCGCCTGGCAGCAGGCTCCGCCCGACACTTTCCTCAAGGCCCAACTCGCCCGGCGCCAGAAACCGGCGGGCGCTGAGAAGCAATAATCATGTCAGCTTGAATGGGCGCGGGCGTGGGGGCGTCTAATATTCAGTTAATCAGGAGGCGCTCTAAGGCACCAGAGAGTAAGTGTATATGTTAACAATGCGAAAGGCACCGGATTATGAAAACCGGGTCGAAGATTCTCTTGGGGTTGCTGGTGTGGGGAAGCGCGTTGGGCAGCGGCTGCTCCAGCGCGATGACCAATCAACCGACCACCGTTGCCGCCGCCATCCAAGCCATCCAACAAGCGCCTGACCCGTCGGCTGTCATTGCGGCTTACGGGAGCGGGCTCGCCATCACCGTAAACGATCCGAAACTGCACGAGGCCTATGTGGCCCGGATGGTTGAGATGGGTCTGCCCGAGATGGCCTTCCATCAGGCTGAAACACTCACCACCCTCCAACCCAACAACGGCCTGTCTTGGGGCGTCGTGGCCTATGTGGACGCCCGGCGTGGGCAGATGCTGGAGGCGGTTTCGGCCATTAACCTGGCCGGCCAGTTTGCTTCGAGCAACAGATTCATCGCTCATACCGCCGGCGAGATTCTTGCCTGGTATGACCTCAAAGCCGAGAAGTCCAAGCTTCCCGACAACGCGAAGAACGGTTTGACCCGGATCCGGGGCCTGCTCGACAAACAACCGGATTTCACTCAGGCTTATGACACTGCCCGACAGGCCTACCAGAGCCAAACCAACGCGGCGCAACCATCGGTGTCAACGGCTCCCGCCCAGACCGCGTTCGCCGGCCAAGCCCCGGAGGCTCTGGCGACTTCCCCGACCTCTCCTGGGGCCTACGCTCCTCAGGCCGTTACGGCGCCGCAGACTTTGGTGCCCGCCGACCAGGGGGCAGCGGTGACCTATGTGTCGCCGCCGGTTGAGCCCATTTATACTCCGGTCTATTACCCATCGTACTCCGATTGGGCTCCGGATTATTGCTACGATTGGGGCCCGGGTTGGTGCGCCCCGGCGCCTTGGTGCTGGTGGTATCCGTGCGGGTTCTGGGGTGGCTGCGGTTTCTTCCCATTTGGTCTGACGTTCGCCTTCGGGTGCTCTGGCGACTCCGATCATTTTTACCATGGCGGAGGCTATGGCCACGGTTACGGCTACGGTCACGGCGGCGGCTATGGTCATGGGGGCGACTACGGTCACGGCGGCTACGGTCACGGCGGCGACCCAGGGCATGGAGGCAACCCCGGTCACGAAGGCAGTCCCGGTCACGGCGGCAACCCTGGTCGTGGAGGCGACTTCGGTCACCGCGGCACTCTTGCCAGCGCCGGGGGCTTCGGCAACCGCAACGACCCGGCAATGTGGCACAATGGTACGCATGGCTCGACCAGTTTCTTCGGCACACCCGCCCGACCTAGCGCGTCCCTGGCCCGGTTGAACACCGAAGGGTCTGTGGGCCGCTCATCCACGACATTGGCCGGCACAAGCACGCACTGGTGGAGTGGCGGGAGCGAGGCCGGCATGAGCGGAGCGCGCACCGCCTTCGCGTCGGGCGGCACGACCTTTGCCCAAAACAACGCCCGCGCTCCGCAAGGAATTTGGGATGCTGGTCGTGCGAAGGCTGCGGGCTCGGGCGCCATTTCTCGCGCGCCTGCCGCAACGGCCCCTGCCACCCATTTCTGGAGCGGGACCTCGGGAGGCTACAAGGCTGGGCAGGCGGCGCGGCCCTCTTATTCCGCCCCGGCCTACCGGGCTCCGGCATACTCGGCGCCGCGATACGCTGCGCCGGCCACCCGCTCGTTCGGCGGTTACCATTCATTCCCATCCTATGGCGGCGGCTGGGCAAGGTCCGCGCCGTCATATTCGGCACCACGGTCCTTCGGCGGCGGTTTTGGGGGTGGCGGATTCTCCGGCGGCTCCAGCTTCCGCTCATTCGGTGGCGGCTCCAGCGGCGGTTTCCACGGCGGGGGCTTTGGCGGTGGCGGTTCCCACGGCGGCGGTTTTGGTGGGGGCGGTTCTCACGGCGGCGGCGGTTTTGGCGGTGGCGGCCATCGCTGAGCGCCAAAGGGTTCTGGAAATCCGACACTAAATCAGTGCGGAGCCGCGACGATAGGCGGGAGGGGAGTTGGTCCGGGCATGGGCGGTGGCGCGGCAAAGCGGGGCTGCCCAGGATTGAGCGTCGCTTGTTCACGGAGGCAGGAATGGAGCCTATTGCGTGACCAGATGATAAACCCAATGTCTTTTGCCACTGCTACGCCGCCGGCCAGCAAGGCACTCAAGAGCGGCCACCAAGCAAACCAGGCCATGGACTGGGAGGGGCCGGCACGGAGGGCAAGCCCTGACATCAACACCCCGATGACCATGGTTGTTGCAAAGGCGATCACCAGCCAGGGGATGACTTGAACAAAGACGATTGTCTTTAGCGTGGCCAGGTTCGCGCTCCTGGAGGTCAGACCCATCCACATGCCAAACCACCAAAGGGCCAGCAGGTTGGCTCCGGTGCTCAACGCCGCTGCAATCGCGGCGGCCACGGCCATGCCCGCCTGGCGAGGGGGAGTGCGCAACGAAGGGCTGCTCGACGCGAGCGCCACGTTTGTGCCTGCTTTGGCGGGGATGATGAACGTGGTGCTGACTGAAACCGTTTGGCTAGTCAACGTGCCGCTCTGGTTGGTGACTGCTGTAGCCGTGACGTTGCCGACCTGGCTGGCGAAGCTCTGAAAGCCAAGCTGCGACAGGGTGGACGCGGTCAGATACACGCTCAGCAACAGCACCACCGGCAAGCCAAACATCCGCAGCAACGCCCGCCATTGCCCGTGCACAATGTGCCTGTCGTTCAGTGGCGCGGTCAGCAACAACTCGAGCAAGCCGCTCCGCCGCGCCTCTACGAAGAACCGGCAGGCTTGTGAGGCCGCCCACAGGTAAAGGAGCAGCGTGAACAAGGCTCCCGCATAATTCCAGAACATCCAAACCTCCACTCCCGGAGCCCGCGACAGCCCGGCCACGACTGCCCCGACCGCTAGAATGGCAATCACCCATAGCCCCCGCGACTGCCACTGCTCCCGGCAGGTCAACCAGGTAACGGGTTCGCGCCCGATGAGCTTCCGGCGCACTCGTTGCCGTCGCCGCGCGCCGCCGTACGTCCAGGTATAAGCCCAGCTCCGAGTCGTGCTCGCGCCCGCCCGTCTTCTCTCCTGCCAGGTATGAGGCACGAGCGCGCAGGCCAGCGCCAACAGCCCCCATCCAATAAACTGCGTCACCACCAGCGCGCTCCAATATGCGGAGCGGCCCCAAGTGTTCGCGGCTATCACCACATAGCCGGGGCTCGACAGGCTCCACCGAGGCTCGAACCCGTGTCGTCTTGCTCCGGCAATGATCCCGTCCGCCAGCGGCCCGCCCAGCGCCAGCAGGAGCAGCACAAACAACGTCGCCCTCAGCACCCGCTGGGAATCGCGGCTCAACGCCGAAACGACCAGGCCCGCCGCCAGCGAAACGAACAAGGCATTGACCAGCCCCAGCGCGCTCTTCCAGTACTGCGCGCCGGTAATGCCGCCCATCACGAGCGTGATCGCCAGGATCGGCAGCAGCGCCAGCAGCGCGTAGAAACCCCGCAGCGAGGTGGCGAGCAGCTTGCCCAGCACCACGTCATAGCCCCGCAGATCGGTCAGGAACAGCAAGCCCAGGGTCCCTTCCCGCTTTTCCTCGCTCAGGCAATCCGAAGTGAAGAACAGGCCCGCAGAGAGCCCGGCGATCAGGCACAGCCAGGTAAGGACATGGAACAGGATGCTGCCCATACTGGCCGGGCTGGCGCCGTACACGCGGCTCAGAAGCAGGCAGCCGCTCCCGATGAGCAGCCCCGTGATAGCCGCGGCCACCCGCAGCCAAAAGGTACTGCGCTTGCGCGCTGCCACCCGCAGTTCCCGGTCCGCTATCGGCAGCCAGTTCATGTCGCAGGGTCAGCCATTTAGGATGTGAATCGCCTTGGCCATCGTCCCCGCAGATACCAGGGGACTTCACGCACTCAATCCGGCAGCAACAGCGGGATCGCCTCCCGGCCATGCCGGCGATAGACGGTAAAATCCGCTCGGTCAATGGTCACGATCCTGCAGTCCTTCGTTTGCTCACTCATATAAACCAGACACGCGTCCGCAAAGTCCATCGGACGGTCCGCGTACTTCGCGATCAACTGTGCCAGGCGCGGCCCTGCGGTCTGGGTGTCAAACCGCGAGACCAACAGCCCACGGTTGACCGCCTCGATGAGCTTGGCCGGCGAACCCAGGAAGTGCGCCGCTTCCGCCAACACAGCATCGCAGGTGAACAGCGGGTAGGGGAGCGAGCGCACCAGTTTGGCAGCCCAGGGCGTGAAGGGATCCTTGTCCTCCGGCCGGCGGAACGCGGCGACGAGCGGGCCGGTATCCAGGAGGTAGATCACGGCTGCCCGGAGCGCATGGCCTTCCGGACGTTCGCGTTAGTGGCGGGCGGCGCGTCGGTGCTCACGCTTCCCAGCAAGTCATCCCAGGGGGACCCGTGCCTGGCCTGAACTGCCTGCACCCGCTGCCGCACCGCCTTGCGGGCGAACTCGCTGAGATCTTCGCCCACGGCCTTCGCCACCCTCTGCCAGGCTTCCTTTTCGCGGCCGGGAATCCTGACTGTCAGCGTGTCACTCATACCTTGTGTGTAACACACGCGCTGTCGAGCGTCAACCAACGGAATAACCCTGCCGACGCTAACCACTGGACAATGGACTATTCTTATGTGATATGGCAATGTAAGTAATACGCGGCGGAAGTTGGAAGTGCCGGGACGACTCGCAGCCGCGGGATGTGGAAACCCGTGCGGCGCCCGGTAGCGAGGAAACACGTATGGCAGTTAGCACGACGAAGCGTAAATACAGCCTGGTTGGCGAAAACACCATCCTCGCGCTTCAGCGGGGTCTGGCCGAAGCCACTTGGTACACCTCACCGGTTCCCAAAGAGCAACTGCGCGAGCTGCTGGAACGGCGGGATGGACCCGCGCTGCGCGATACTATCCTCTGGTTCGCGCTGCTGATCGCCTCTGGGGTGAGCGGCTACGCGCTTTGGAAAGCCGGCAGTTGGTGGGCGGTCATCCCCTTCATGGTTTACGGCGCCGTCTATGCGACCAGTTCGGATTCCCGCTGGCACGAATCCGGCCACGGCACGGCCTTCAAGACCGACTGGATGAACAATGTGCTTTACGAGATCGCCTCGTTCATGGATATGCGCGAGTCGGTTCCCTGGCGCTGGAGCCACGTGCGCCATCACAGCGACACGATCATCGTCGGGCGCGACCCCGAGATCGTCTTTCCGCGCCCGCCGGATATCCGCGGGCTGCTGCTCGGGTTCTTCAGCCTCAGGACGATACCGCTTTACTTCCGTCATGTGCTGCTCCACGCCGCGGGCCGGCTCACGCCGGAGGAGAAGACCTACGTGCCGGAATCAGAATATGGGAAAACCTTTCTCCGCGCCCGGATTTACCTGCTGATTTACGCCGCCGTAATCGGCCTGGCAATCTATCAGCGCAGCCTTCTGCCGCTGATGTTTGTCGGGTTGCCCCAGCTTTACGGAGCATGGTTGTTGCCGATTTATGCACACCCTCAGCACGCCGGGCTCGCCGAGAATGTGCTCGATCACCGGCTCAACTGCCGGACCGTGTATATGAACGGCCTCAACCGGTTCCTCTATTGGAACATGAATTACCACGTCGAGCACCACATGTTCCCGCTGGTGCCCTATCACAACCTGCAGCGCCTCCACGAATTGGTTAAAGCCGACATGCCGACGCCTTACCGGAACCTGTTTGAGGCTTGGCGGGAACTTGTCCCTGCGGTCTTACGCCAGGTGAAAGACCCCTCCTACTACGTTGAACGCAGACTACCCACCCCCACGCTCAGCCCGGAGGTGCCCCATGGCCCGCGCATTCTCACCGCCAAGGGCCGGGTGGTGAACGGCTGGCTCGAAGTGTGCGTCAGCGGCTTCCTCAAGCCGGAGGATGTGGTTCGGTTCGACCACGCGGGAAAGACCTACGCCATTTATCGCACGCTGGATGGACGGCTGTACGCCACGGATGGGCTTTGCACCCATGCCGGGGCGCACCTGGCCTTGGGGTTTGTGAAGGGCACACTCATCGAATGCCCCAAGCATAATGGGCGGTTCGATTTCACGGACGGTTCGCCGCAACGCAAGCCCGTTTGCGTCGCGCTCCAGACCTTTCCGGCGAAAGAGCATGACGGCAAGATTTTCCTGCAACTGACGCCATCCGGGGAGAACCGCGAGGGCCTTGGGCGACAGGGCGACGCTGTGAGTGGTCCACTCAAAGTGGCGGCGGCGGCCTAAGTGGCGGAGGCACCGTGCTGCCAAGGGCCGGAATGAATCCTACTGCTGGTCCTGGCCCGCCCATAGACCCATAGTGTCACCGGAACCTCGCCGTAGTCTGGCCGTAGCACCTCTAACCCCGGGTTAGAGGTGCTACGGCGAGGCTCCCAGGAGATTCCGGGGAAGCAATGGGGGTATCAGCGAGCCAGGCGGGAGACGGGCGTGCCGCCTACGGCAGACTTTGACGGCTGAGCTACCTGGCAGTGCTGCCGGCACCACGCGGCCAGTGCCGAAGTAGCGCAGATTTTCAATCTGCCGTATCGCAGAATTGCATTCTGCCGGGTATGGGCAGGCTCCAAGCGGGAGTCAGCGTCCCCCACACTGCCGATTACAAATCGGCGGTACGGCAGATTGAAAATCTGCGCTACTTCGGCAACAGCCGCCCCGGGCGCCGGGCACCGGGCCAATTTGCCGTTGCTGGGGGCACGTAACTGCGGTATAGAAGCGTTATGAAGCGCGGGCCGAAATACGTGCGCTGCCCGACCGAGGATTTCCGCCGGTTCCCTATGGCTGAAGCGAGCTTGGCAGTCGGGTTCGCGATGATCGAGTTGCTCTGCGTTGTGGCTATCCTGCTCCTGCTCTTCACGTTGTACTGGGGACCCAGCACGAGCAAGAACAGGGCGCGCGAGGCCCAAAAGGAATGCCGTACCCATCTCCAGAAGATCTATATCGCGCTGGACATCTACGCCAACGACCACGCGGGCAGGTTCCCGGTGCTGACGGGCGCAGTCACGTCGGCGGAGGCGCTGGAGGCGCTGGTGCCGCGCTACACGGTGGATACGGCGGAGTTTGTCTGTCCCGGCACGAAGGTCCCGCCGCCTGCGTCAGGCGAGTCATTCCGGCAGCAGAAGATCAGTTACGCCTATTACATGGGGCGACGGGCGGCGGATGCGCAGCAGGTGTTGATGAGCGATCAGCAGGTGGACACGCGAGCGAAGGCAGCCGGCGAGTTTGCCTTCTCGGACACGGGCAAACCGCCGGGGAATAACCACGGCAAGCTGGGCGGCAACCTGCTGTTTTGCGATGGCCGCACGGAGGGCACGCCGCCGCGGCTGCCATTCTCCGTGATGCTGACCCAGGATGTTGTATTGCTGAACCCGAGCGCCAAATGAAGATCCAATGTTCCTGCGGCGCCAAGTACGCCATTGATGTCACGCCGGAAATGGCGCAGACGCCGGTGCGTTTCGTCTGCCCTGCGTGCGGGGCGGACTCCTCTGACCTGGTCAACCGGCTGGTGCGTCAGGAGCTTGGCCTGCCCGAGCCGGCGGCGGGACGAGCCCCGGTGCCGGAAGCCGCGCCGGCGGAAGCGGAGCCTATCGCCGCCGACGCGGCGCAGCGGTGTCTCAAGCACCCCGACCAGTTCGTGACCGGCGAATGCTATATTTGTTCCAAGCCACTTTGCCCGAAGTGCATGGAGCTTTTCGGCTACCTGTGTTCGCCGCTGTGCCGGGCCAGGGCCGAGGCGAAGGGCATTGCGGTCCCGGTATATGCGGGGCAGAGGTCGGTGAGAGAGGCGCGGACATGGCGCCGGACGGTGGTTGTGGGCAGCGCGATTGGGGTGCTGCTCGTGGCGGCGCTGGGGGTCTGGTTCTGGTATGCGTGGTTTGGTTCCGTGCCGCGCACCTACTGGATGGTCCGTCTTGCCGAGCCGTCTTATTCCGGCCAGACAGCCTCCTATGGGAAGGATCAGATTATTTTCATCCACGGCGACACCCTGGCGCGGTACGACATGAAACTGAACAAGGAGATCTGGTCGCGCCACCTGGTGGATAAGAAGGAGATCGAGGCGGCGATTGCGAAGGAGACGAAAGCCATGCAGGCCGTCATTGACAAGGCCAACAGCGACGACCCCGATCATGTGCCGAAGATGCCTGAACCGGAGAAGGTCCGGAAGAACATGCAACGGGCGGCGGAGGAGGCCCTGGACCTTCGTGTCCGTGGTGAGAACATCTGGGTGCTGTCGCCCGGCAAACTCACGCGTTACGACCGCGAGACGGGCCAGCCGCTAAAGGAAATCGCGGTGCCGGCCGGGTATGGCGGGCTGATCCCGCGCGGTGACGAGCTGTTGGATGTGGATCTGGAGACCGGCAAACCGAGCGTCACGCATATCAACCTGACCACGTGCGAGACGCGCACGGAGGAGATTGGCGGCCCGTCCGCGGCCGCGGACCTTACGGGGATGACGAACCTTGCCGGGCCGAAGCCGGCGAGCAGCGGGGCCCTCGCCGCCAGCCACGGCGGGGCGAAGGCCGGGCTGCCCGTGGGTGTGCCAGGCCGGGACGCGGGCAAGGTCATGGACCCCAAGAAGGTGGCGGAGCAGGCGCAGCACCTGTCTTACGCGGCGAGCATTGCCCTGCCGGCGGTGCTGGCCCACAACATGAACCAGGAACGCACCCTGGCGGCTTACGACGACCAGCCGGCCCCGGCCAGCTCTACGGCTGAGACCACTCCCGATTTCGCGTGGAATGCATCGCTTATTCCTACGAAAGACGGCTTTGTGGAGTTCTCAGTGAAGCTCCTGGAGTCTCGCATCGTCACGCGCGAGGCCATGAAGCCTCCTCCGGCCAAGTCGGCGCTCGATGGCAACCTGACGGTGTCCAAGACGACGGAGCTAGCTAACGAGATCCTCAACCAGGCGCAACGGGACCGCGGCGGCGCGGTGGCGCAGGAAGACGAGAGCCGCTACCTGGCCACCATCCGGCGCACGGATACCTCCGAGGTCTGGAGCGGGGAAGTGATTGGGCGGCCGGCGCTCTATCCGCTTGCCACCGTCAACGTGCTCGCGGCCAACCGGCGCGTGCTGGTGTTTGACAAGAACAATAAGAAGCTGTGGGAGAGCGCACTGAGCTACAACGTCTCCGGCGGCTACGGCGTTGTGGAAGGCGAAAGCGCGACTTACGGCCTGGGGCCCTGCGTGGAACGCAAGGACATCCTGTACGTGATTGACCAGGGCGTGTTGACGGCTTTTGACCTGGCGACGGGCAACGCGCGGTGGCGCTTGCCGTCCATCGGTATCATGGGCCTGTTCTTCGATGAGGCGGGCATGATCTACCTCAACACCACGACCGCGAGCCCCGAGTCGCTCAAGTATTCCAACCAGATTGACATCAGCCGGAAGGACTCTTACCTCGTGATGAAGCTGGAGCCCAAGACCGGCAAAGTCTTATGGACGGCGGATGTGGGGGGCTTGGTGAGTTACGTTTCGGGCAAGTTCATCTACTGCGTGCGCTCGTACCACGCTGACGACGACGAGGAGAGCGCCACATACACGATGGATTCCATCTCGGGCCGGGAGTCCGTGTTGTCCATCAAGCGGCTCAACCCGAAGAACGGCCGCGTGATGTGGGAGCATGTGCAGAAGCGCGCGCCGTTGGAGGTGCAGTTCGACCAGAACACGATCCGGCTTGTCTTCAAGCACGAGGTGCAGGTGCTCAGGTTCCTCACGTTCTAGCCAGGGTCTGCAATGCCAGTTCCACTGGCCTTTGGGTGCGAAGGCCGACCGGATGCATCCTGATATTGACGAAATCCCAGATCTCGTCGGCGCCGACAGTTAGGCCGTTGACGTCATAGTCGCCAATCAAATCGTGGCGGCCCAAGATACAAAGGTCCTGCCGAAGTTCCTCCCCAAGGCGATGTTCCGCATTCGCCTTCGGGTTCGTGGTTTGTGGTCCAGGGGTCGCTCTCCACCATAAGCCGTGCGAATACAACTCCCTTCCCCTGCCTCCCTCGGGCTGGTCTGGGGGCACCCTGGACATACCCTGGACATGCCCTAGTACCATAGACCCCCTCCAGACCCCCGTTTTAGATCAGTCAAACTTATCCAAGTCAACATTCCGCCACCCTTCCCGCCCTAATAGGGGACCCGCCCAGCATTGAGCCCCAAAACGGCGGACGATTGTCCTTGCTCAGATTCGCCTCCATTGGCGTCCGGGCGCGAATTATCCGCCCGTCACACGGAGTCCGATTGTCGCGGGCACCGCCACGGCCAGCACCAACCTGTTCCGCTGCAATGACGGCCGTTACGCCCCCAGCGGCCCTGCCACCGGCGGCGACGCGTTTACCGCTCGGCACAACAAAAAAGGCAATGCGGGGTTCGGAGACGGCCACGTTTCACCGGTGCTGCCCGCGTTCGGCAACATGACGACGAACTGCCAAGCCAACCGGTAAACGCCAAAGGCGCTCAATTCCCGAACTCGCTAGCGTCCATCCAGCTTGCTCATACCTGTCACGCAGCTCCGTTGGCAACCGATGGACCGCCTCCCCGATGATCTCGATGAATCGTTCCAATTCAGCCATGGCTTCCCGCCAGGCTTTCGCGCGGGGCTCGCCGGAGCGCCAGCGCCGGATGAATTCCGTCATCAACTGGCTGGTGGCATTGTCGTTCACATTCCAATGGCTCGCCAGCACGGTCTGCGCGCCGACGATGCGGAAGGCCCGCCGCAGCGAAATCAGGCCCTCGCCAATCTGCACCTCACCAGTCCCGCTAACGCAGGCGCGATGTGGCCTTGATTCATGGCCAGCCTCAAGTAAAGTTGTGCCGTGATAACAAAGGCGAACACCGTTCCGCATATTCGCCTCGATGAACACGGACGTCCGTGGGTGGATGACACCAACGTTAAGGTCATCGAGGTGGTGCTTGACCACCTGGCATACGGGTGGAACGCGGAGACGATCCAAGAAAATCATCCCCATCTTTCTTTGGCCCAGGTGTATGCCGCGCTGGCTTGGTATTACGACCACCAAATCGAGCTGGACGGGGAAATTGAGCGGCAGGATAAGCGCATTCGCGCCTTGCGTGCCGCCAGCGGACCATCACCGCTCCAGCGCCGGCTGGCTGCCCAGCGCCGGGGCGGATGAGCCTCGGTCTCTGGCCGGACAAGACGCTCAGGGCCAGATCATCTTCCTCTGACCGCTTCCTCGCGGCTTCACGTCCCTGTGTGCCCACTTGGTGATGCTCTGGCTTCCGCCCGGCAGAGTGTGTTTCGTTCGGTGATTGCGGCTGTCGAAATTGCACAGCTCCCGGATTCAGCGCCACTGGCCGGTGAGTGTGAAGGCTGCCCAGAAGTATGGGTTGGAGAATTCGCTGGAGTGCAGCAGGGACAACTGCGCTTCCCGCCAGGCTTTCGCGCGAGGCTCGCCGGAGCGCCAGCGCCGGATGAATTCGGTCATCAACTGGCTGGTGGCTTTGTCGCTCACTTTCCAATGGCTCGCCAGCACGGTCTGGGCACCGGCGATGCGGAAGGCCCGCCGCAACGACATCACGCCCTCGCCAATCTTCACCTCGCCTGTCCCGCTGTCGCAGGCGCTCAGGATGACCAACTCCGTCCCCTGCAAGTTCAACAGCGACGCTTCCAAGCCGGTCAGGAGCCCGTTCTCTGCCGTCGGATTCGTGATTTGGCCGCCGTGATTGGCTCCCGCCAGCGCTATCCCGCACCGCACCAGCGGATTGGTTTCTGACCCGCGACGGCAGCCGCTGCTGCTCCGTCGGCTCGGCGCTATCACCAAACCGAACCATGTCGGTTTGCACCAGGCTCAGGTCGTCGTTCACCAAGACCTCGACGGCGTATTCGGCCTCGCTGTCGCGCTGAACGATGATGCGACCCGCGGTTTGAATCGCTGTTTCCATCCCTTCGACAATCTCGTAGCCCATACCCTTGGGGGGTTGGAGCAGTAGCCGGCGTTTCTCTTCCCGCTGCGCCGCCTTGTCTGCGGCAGCGAGCGTCTGCTCCAAACGGGCGGCGAGCGGTTTGAGGTCGGCGCAAGTGCCTGATCGGCGCGACCGCTGCAACTCATCGCAGATAGCCTGGATGCCCGTTTGATCGGTTTGGACGAGGGCCTTGTCATTCAGTTCATCCATTTCCCGCGCCCAGCGTGCGTATTCGCGCAAGCGGCGGACGCGCTGACCGCAGTCGAGCACTAGAGCATCGTAAAGAATCAAGCGTCGGCCCGCCCCTCGCTCGTGCCGGATTTCTTCCCCGCGGCTTTGGATGGCCTGCCAGCCGCCGGTGAAAAAGCGCCCCCAGTGGCTGCGAGCCTGCGCCCGAGCGCCGCCAGTTCTGCGGACAAGCGCGTGTAGGTGGCCAGCCACTCCTCGACCTGCGTCCGGTTGCCCCGCCGGGCCTGTGCCAGCGGCACATAATCGATTTCCATGCACTTGGGTCCGCTCATACCTGCGCTTTTCTACCACGAACCACCCGAAATACACGAGCGAAGACTAAGGGTGAAAAACAACTGTGAAATTCCCTTTCGTGTATTTCGTGTATTTCGTGGTCAGTGCCTTCTTCATTCCTCATCCGGCATTAGGACCGGAATCAGTTGGCGCCCATGCCGGCGGTAGATGCGGAAATGCGAATCAGTGGTCACGACCCGGCAGCGCGAGGATTGCTCGGCCATGCAGACCAGGCAGGCATCGGCCAGGGACATGGGCAAGCTCCGGTAAGCCTGCTGCAGTTCCAGCAACCGTTTGACTTCGTCTTGCACGCCGAAGGCGACGTTGATCGCTCCCCGCTCAACGAACTCAAGGACTGCCCGCGGATTGCCGCCGAACCGCGCGATGAGGAACTGCGCTTCCGAGAGCACCGCCTCGCAGGTCAAGAGTGGCGGCTCCAGTTCACCCCAGACGCGGTGCGCCCAGGTGCCGTGCGCGTCCTCGGCCACGAGGAGGGCCACGATGGGACCAGTATCAATGAGAGTTTTTTCGGGGGCGGCCATGATCAGCCAGAACAGCTTCCTCGAGGTAACGGCGATTCACTGAGGCATCGCGCGGACCCGGTTGGGAGCCGACCAAGTCGCCAATCAGGTCCAGACAGGTAGGTGGCTTTCGCTTTTGCTTGCGGCGCAGCATCGCTTCCACGCACTCCCGGACCAGGACGGACTTGGGCACGCCCCGGCGGCGGGCTTCCTCCTCCACGCCGCGGCGTAGCGTTTCTGGCAGCTTGAGCGTCATTGTTGTCATCGGCCAAAGGTAATACCGTCTGCTGCCATGCGCAATACCAGATTCCAGGTCGGTACCCGGCAACGAGCTTCCCCGGCGGCGAACTGAACGGAGAAATTGAGCGGCAGGATAAGCGCATTCGCGCCTTGCGTGCCGCCAGCGGACCATCACCGCTCCAGCGACGGCTGGCTGCCCAGCGTCGGGGCGGATGAGCCTCGGCCTCTGCCTTCCGCCCGGCAGAGTGTGTTTCGTCTGCTGATCCCGGTGGCCGAAATTGCACAGCTCCCGGATTTAGCGCCACTGACCTGTGAGTGTGAAGGCTGCCCAGAAATAGGGGCTGGCAAATTCCTTCGGGTACAGGAGGGACAACTGGGCTTCCCTCCAGGCTTTCGCGCGGGGCTCGCCGGAGCGCCAGCGCAGGATGAATTCCGTCATCAACCGGCTGGTGGCTTTGTCGCTCACTTTCCAACGGCTCGCCAGCACGTTCTGTGCGCCGGCGATGCGGAAGGCCCGGCGCAGGGACATCCTCCCCTCGCCCCTCCGCCTGCCGACGGAAGCCAGAATCACCAACTCAGTTCGCCAATAGAGCGTTTGCTGTGAGGATTGGAATCCCTTGGGACGAGAAATCCTCGTCGTCGGTGACGAGCGTAAGCTTATTCCGTCTGCAGATCTCCCCGATGAGAAGGTCATTGAAGTCCTGCTTGCCCGCCTCGAAAAATCTAATAGCAGTCCGTTCGCTCACCGCCTTCGGGTTACCGCTCCGCGATTTCGTTGACAAGCGGCGCGCCGCTTGAGAAAGTTCCTCCGCGAGGATCGAGAAGATCTGGGATCAACTGAAGGCATTAAATGGCAGCCAGCGAAGAAAAAGACAAACGATTCCGGGCGCACCTGTCCCGCGTGCTTCAGGAGATGCAGCAGGTGCAGCAAGGCGCCCAGAGCCGACAGCAACTTATCAGGAAGATCGAGGGGATTGACCCGGAGAAACCACGGCGCTTGCTTGTGTATGTGGCGAATATAAATCATCAGGCTAGCGGGGTGAACCCTGCGGACATAGTCCCCTTTGGGGACGCTCTTGCTCCAATTCAAAAGGTTAAGAATCTGGACTTGATGATCCATACGTTTGGTGGTTCAGGGGAGACGGCAGAGAAGATCGTGGAAATGTGCCGTAACCATTGCCAGGAAGAATTCCGCGTCATTGTCCCGAACATGGCCAAAAGCGCCGGCACTCTGATCGCCCTTGGAGCAGACCAGATCGTTATGGGGTATTGCTCAGAGCTTGGCCCAATCGACCCTCAGGTTCGCATCGTAGTGGGCAATTCACCTCAATTCGTTTCCGCCTGGACATTCATACATGCCCGCGACAACCTGATCGCGCAAGCTAATCAGGCCATTGCGAAGAAGGAAAGTCCTTCGCCTTTCCTGCAGCAGTTGGCGGCTATTGATCCGGTTTTTGTGACTCACTGCGAGCAGTTGATGACCTTCGCCAAGCAACTTGGTCGGAAATGGATTGCCAGTCGGCTTGCCGCGAAGGGCTTTTCGAAGGATGATGCTGAACAACAAGCGGACAAGGTTATCAAGTTCCTGAGCAACGTCGAAGAGCACATCACACACGGCCGCCTCATCCTGGCGCGTGAACTCAAGAGCAACTGTGAGCCTCCACTGGGGATTGCCGAACTGGACGAGGAGGATGAGAGCTGGCAGCTTCTCTGGGAACTTTACGTGCGTTGCGAGGTGTTTCTGGCCTCGAATCCGCCGAAGGCGAAACTCTTCGAGACGGCGGACGTGTCAATTACCCTCAACTGACCGGGCTGCTCTTGAAGATTAAAGGCTCCGGCAGGATGTATCGGTTACCCTGTGGTTCTTCCACGGTTTTGTCCGCCTGATCGGGATTCGCCATCCGGACGCGCTTCATCATTTCCAAGGCGCGCTGGATTTCTTCCTCAACCGCCTTGCTGGCGGAAACCCCATGCTTAGCCAGCGGCTTTTCGCAGTGTTTCATAAGCGGGACGTTTAATCATACTAGTTCACTCTGCCAACATTATACAACCCGTGTCAAATGGGCAATCTTCTGCCGGCTGAAAGCATATTCTGCACCCTAATCGGCACGGATCAACGCCAGCGATTACCAATTTGAGCCTGAAATGGGCAATTCCGTTCGAGATTGAGCGGCGTTTGCCTGCCCATGTGCCAGGCGCCTGCCGGGACGGCGGCCCCAGACGAGACTGCGCAGCCTCCGATTTCAGTTCCACTGGCCAGTGAGTGTGAAGGCGGCCCAGAAATAAGGGTTGGCGAATTCCTTCGAGTGCAACAGAGACGACTGCGCTTCCCGCCATGCCTTCGCGCGGGGCTCGCCGGAGCGCCAGCGCCGGATGAATTCCGTCATCAACTGGCTGGTGGCCTTGTCGCTCACTTTCCAATGGCTCGCCAGCACCGTCTGGGCGCCCGCGATGCGGAAGGCCCGCCGCAGGGACATGACGCCCTCGCCAATCTGCACCTCCCCCGTCCCGCTGTCGCAGGCGCTCAGGATGACCAGATCCGTCCCCTGCAAGTTCAACAGCGACGCCTCCAAGCCGGTCAGCACCCCATCCTCGCCCAGCGCATTGGTGATTTGGCCCGCGTGATTTGCTCCCGCCAGCGCTATCCCGCACCGCACCAGCGGATTCTCCCACTCCTCCTTTGGTAAGGACGCGTTCCACCGCGTCCCACTATTTCCAATCCAGGAATCCCGCAGAGCATTCGTTGGCTTGAAGTCCTGATCGGACAAGAAGAATCCATGCGTAGCCAAATGCAAAACACGCGGGGACACCGCCGCCTTTAACTCCGCCTCCCGCGCCTCCGCCCCCACCCGCAGCACGCAATCCCCGCCCAACAGCTTCGCCACGCTGCGGGCCGTGACCTTGGAAAAGCACGCCGCGACTCTGGAGAGAAACGCCACGACCCTGGACGGAAACGCCGTGACCCTTGAAAGAAACGTCGCAACGCTAGGAAAGAACGCGGTGACCCTCCAGAGAAACGTCGTTCTTGCCCTCACAAACGACGATTCTGACCAAGAGCGCCGTCCCTGAATGCCGAAAAAAAGCTCTGTTTTGGCCAAAAAAATCGCGGTTTTCCCCAGACAACGGGCATTTCTAGCCAAACGGTCCTCTTGGACAGCCTAGCCAGCAAAGGTCTCCCGGCGCCTGCCGCGTCCTCCAGCTCGGCCCATGCCCCCGGCTCGCCAACCTGGCGCCCTTGCCATTTCAACAGGCGGCCTTCGACCCGACGCCGCAAATACCGCCACAAACAAGAGTGGACAACGGGCAAACCAACGAACACCCTCGCCCCGTGACGCCTTGCAACACATCCAATATGACGCCGATTACTTGTCATGGCACGAAACGCTCGACAGGGAGTTACACGCCAATCGCGTTAACTGGTTTGCCTCGTGCCTGGATGGGAATATAGTGATTTGACCATCCCCAACAACTGACACTTAGAAATCGGATAATGGGCAAATGGCCGAAAATAGTCGAAGCGTTTCCTCTTACCGTCACCAACATCGTCCGGGAGTACACCCTGCTTCCGTCTGATGCATCGGGTACTTTTTATCACTACACCAACCGAGCCGGCTTAGAGGGCATTCTGCGGGATGGCGGCTTCCGCGCGGGCCACAGGTTGGGGATGAATGACCCGGGTGAATTCCGCTACGCAAGAGATCTAATCTACGAAGAGCTAATCCGCCTCGGCAAGAGCGATATTCTCCCAAAGGTCGCGGAGAGCTTAACCACATACACTCGAAAGAACCTAGATACATTGCTGCAGAACACGACTGAAGTGAGTAGCGCATATTGCGCTTGCTTCACTGCAAGCCCGGACGACACTCACCAATGGGACACCTACGCCGCCAACGGACACGGATTTGCGATCGGCATTGACCTGCTTCAGTTTCTTAGAACGCAGATTCCCGCTGTACGGCAGCGCCAGCCTTATGTTTTCTGCGGCCCGGTCACGTACGCTGAGGAAAAACAACGGGACCTAGTGGGGAGACTGGTTAAAGCGGCCATTTCCGACTTGCAGACCTTCGCTTCGACGCGCACGCAAACGCCAGAACAGTTAACTGCACTTCGTGATCGCGTCACGCAGGAGGTTGTGGTCCATATTATTTCCCTAATCGATTTCATTAAGGCACCCAGTTACAGCCGTGAGCGAGAGCTGCGATTGTTTATGGACCCAAACGATGGCACCTTCAACGCACCTAATCTGCAATACTATGAACGTAACAACAAGATGATTCCTTACATCTTTGTGGATCTTCGCAATCCGACAACGGGCCGACTCCCCCTTGCTGAGATAATGGTTGGTCCGAATGGGCCGTTCTCAGAAAGGGAGGCTTATCTAACCCAACTTCTCAATGAACTTTGGTATGGTGAAGGGTGCGCTGATTGTCCTCGGATAACCAGATCGTCAAACCGACACGGTGCCTAACAGCGGATCGAACCAATGACGAGGAGCGCATTCATACTGCTTTTCCAATCGAGCGGCCCAGGCGCGCTCCTCGTCATGGCTCATCCTGGTCGTTAGCCAGCAGAGTTATGGACGAGAGGCAGATCGACCACGCAGAACTCATAGGGGCTGATTCCCCCGAGGAGGTTTATCGGCGCGTCGGCAAGTGGATTGGCGGACTTACCGCGCGGCAACATCTCGTACGTTCTATCGTCCTGGACCTCGACGCGCACCTTGAGCACCGGCTCCACGACATTCTCTACGCGCAGCTCTCACGGCTTGTTTGGGGCAGCGACGACAAGCACCGTGAGCAGCTCTCGAAGCGCGTTCGTGCCATGAGCTTCCATCAGGCGTTCGGGCTCATCAAACCTGCTTTCGACGTGTTCGACGAGGCCATCGCGCGCGACTTCAAGGAAATTCACGACCTGCGTTGTGGCCCGGCGCACGGCGACATGACTTCGCTCACATTTCGAGGTCGCGACCTTGTCACTGACCATCAGGCGCTCGCGGAGCTTTATGTGCAGTGGTGGTCCCTCAACAAAGAAATCAACAAGTTCGTCGAGAAGACTATTGACGACGCCAAGGAGTTTGAGCGCATCGGTAAAAACGTTTATCTCGGCAGAGCGAACCCAATGGAGAAATGACCACAACGCCCAACACCGCCGTTGAACTCACCATCGCTGCAATTTCCGCGAGACGAGCACTCTCGTTATACTCGCCATCCAGAGCATCCTGATATTTGTCCTCGTCTTCTTCAAGTCATGACCGCAATGCCTAATGAACAAAGATAGCGCCGTTATGTGCGCAAATTGGTGCGCGAATTACTGGTTGCTTTTCGGGCGCGTCGGCGCAATCTCAACAACCATGAAGACAATTCAGCCGTGGGCGCGGCGAATGGTGGTTTCGTTGTGTTTGCTCGGAACTTTCTCGGCAGAAGCTGGCTCCCAACCCGGCGCGGTCACGGCGTGGGGTCGGAATGATTACGGCCAGACCAACGTTCCGCCCGGCCTGAGCAACGTGGTGGCCATCGCCGGGGGCTGGTATCACAGTCTGGCACTCCAGAACAACGGGACGGTCGTGGCCTGGGGTGCCTGGGACGACACCGATTACGGCCAGACAAACGTTCCGCCCGGCCTGAGCAATGTGGTGGCCATCGCCGGGGGCGGACAACACAGTCTGGCGCTCCAAAGCGACGGCAAGGTCGTGGCCTGGGGTGACAACACTTCCGGCCAGACCAATGTTCCACTGGGACTGAGGAACGTGGTGGCCATCGCCGGGGGCGATGCCCACAGTCTAGCGCTCCAGAGCAACGGTGCGGTCGTGGCCTGGGGTTCCAACTCTTCCGGCCAAACCAACGTTCCGCCCGGCCTGAGCAACGTGGTGGCCATCGCCGGCGGCGGTGTGCACAGTCTGGCACTCCAGGGCAACGGCAAGGTGGTGGCGTGGGGCGACAACTATTTCGGCCAAACCAACGTGCCGCCTGGCCTGAGCAACGTGGTGGCCATCGCCGGAAGCGGCGATGACAGTTTGGCACTTCAGAGCAAAGGCGTGGTGTTGGCGTGGGGTAACAACTATTCCGGCGTGACCAATCTTCCGCCCGGCCTGAGCAACGTAGTGGCCATCGCCGGGGGCGGAGAACACAGTCTGGCGATTATTGTGGCGGTATTCATTTTGTCGAAACCACCGACGACGATCTCACTCGACGTGGGGACGGGCACCGACTTGAGCGTCGCCGTATTGTCTGAAAGCCCCTTTGGCTGCCAGTGGTCGCTCAACGGCCTGCCCATAGCAGGGGCTACCGGAACCAACCTTTTCATCAGTAACTTCGATGTCACAAAGGCCGGTGCTTACTCGGTTGCTGTTACGAACGAATACGGCTATGCGACCGCCGTCAGTGTCCTTCGCCTAACCAACAGCCCAATCGTCTTGGTCGATGGTGTTGACGTGGGCGGCGGCACGGTTGGCCGCACGAACACGTCGCAGATCACCATGAGCAGCAGCTTCGGGCCAGACGCAAACATTTACTACACGCTGGACGGGAGCGCACCGAGTTACTTGAGCATTCCATACCACGATGCTGTTCAACTCGGGAGAACCGCCACCATCCGGGCGCTGGCGTATGATTCCGCTTACCTTTCGTCGGCTGAAGCCGCGCCGATCACGGTGCAGATTACCCCGATTTACCCGCTCACAGCCACTACGCCGGGTGGCGGAAGCTTGAGTTTTTCACCGGCACCTTACAGCGGCGGGAATCTCTTCGTTAGCAACACGCTGGTCACGGTTACTGCGACTTCCTCGAGCGGTTGGTCATTCCTGGGCTGGCTCGGCGATACGAGCGGTTCGAGCCAGGTGGTCGCCCTCTTGATGAACCATGACAAGGTCGTTAAAGCTCTTTTTGGAACCACGGTCATCCCGAATGTTTTGGGTGCGGGCCAAATTCAATTCAGCCCGCAAGTCCCGGTTTATCCATTCGGTGCCACGGTCGGCGTCACCGCGATTCCTCAGACCGGGAATTACTTCAAGAACTGGGCCGGAGCGTTGAGCGGTTCCAACAATCCGAATGTTGTCGTGATGGCCAGTGCAAGCCCTGTCGTCACGGCACTATTCGGGCCTCTTGCCGCTGGCCAGTATGCGCTGACAGTGCTGCCACAAGGCGCGGGGAGCGTCACGGCGAGTCCCTACACCAACCGTTATAGCTCCGGCACGGTGGTCACGCTGACGGCGGTTCCGAGTCCCGGAGAGTCGTTCATCGGCTGGAACGGTGACGCCATTGGCTCACAGAATCCCCTCGGTGTGACGATGGACCGAAGCAAAGTGATCACAGCCAGCTTCACGCAACATCCGCTGTTAAGCACAGCACCTCCGTTGAACAGAATGGTCGAGCAGGGTTTCCGTTTCTCGCTCATCGGTGGTCTGGGCGCTTCCTTCCGGATTGACGGCTCGGCTGATCTCATCAATTGGACTCCGCTCGGGTGGATTACGAATAACTTTGGCACGTCGCAATTTCTCGACACCGGTGCCGTAACCAACGCATCCCAGTTCTATCGGGCAGTGGCGCAATAGGCAGGAAGCGGTGCGGTGAGTGCCAGCGGCGTTTGTCGCCAGTTTTGGGTTTCTTCACTCGAACGGCCTTCACCTGTTCCATCGCAAACGGGGGCGGGTTTCTTACAAGTTACAGGTAGTCACAGCTCAGGAGCGGCGGGGCTTGCTGGACATGCTGCCACAGTCACCCGTGGTGAGATGAGGATATGGCCTTGGTGTTTCCAACCCGGCGTCACGACACGCAATTTTGCCAAAGGTTGCCCGGGGGCTGGCGGCGCCCCTTGCAGGTAATATTGGCTCAGCCGCTCGACGGGCACCTCGAGTTCCTGGCCCGGTTGCAGGTGCTGGCTGAGGTCCAGATGCCGGCAGAGCCAGTTAAGCGTTGCTTCAGGCAACAGCCGGAGGTCTGCCGACAGGGGCGTGGCCGCCAGTCCAGTCCGCAGTTGTTCCAGGTCGCGCAGCAGGTTGTCCTGAACCAGGCCGTCCACCAATTCCTGCTTGAAAGTGGTGATGGCGTTGCGGCCGATAGCATGGGCCACGTTGAGGAGGTCAATACCCCTGGCGGTGAGTTCGGCCTGCGCCCGGGCAAGCTGATCCAAGGCATCTTGTACTTGCTGGGCATCCGGCATAGCCTGAGCCTGGGGCGCGGCGACCGCACGGGGGCGCCTCGTCTTTTTCTGCGTGGGTCTGCGGACCGCCGTCCGCACGATCAAGGGGCGCTGCTTTCCCCTCACCCCGACCCTCTCCCCTTCGGAAGGGGCGAGGGGGAATCGTCGGCTTGGCGCCCCTGGACGTGGTAAGGACGCGTTCCACCGCGTCCCTGACTTCGCCTGGAATGAATGGGACGCGGTGGAACGCGTCCTTACCATCCTCGAAGGCAGGTTTAGGGGCAGGGAGGATTGTGGCGTGGGAGCCGGCGAATGGCGCTTTCGGGGGCCATTTGGAATTGGTTTCATGACCGCGTAGGAATTGAGGTTCAAAAGCCGCTGTCGGGGCCGGCGATGCGGTGGCGGTGGTCGCCTTCAAAGACCTCGTTCAGGTGCGCGTCCAGCGATCTGAATTTGGCCTCGGCAGCGCTGTCGTAATCGGCAGTCTTTTGGTAGAGCCGGGCAAGGTCACTCCAATGCCTGACGGGATGCGGTTCAACGCGGATTTTCTTTTCCAGCAGCCGGATGGCATGCGTGAACTCCCGGCGGGCCTCTTCCTCTTTGCCTTGGGTGCGGTAAATATCTCCCAGCCGCTCGTAGAGGTAGGCAAGTTCCGGGTCCGTCTGGAGGGCCAAACGTATCTTGGCAATGGCCTGGTCGGGCTGGCCGGTTTCGGCCAACACACAGCCGTAATTGCCGACGATAGTGGCGTTCTCCGGACTCAGGCTCGCCGCCTTTTCAGCATAATGCAGTTCATCTCTGGTATTCCCTTGCTCGCCGCAGACGAGCGCCAGGAGGTTGGCGGCGCGCCCTGTCAGCTCGTGCTCAGCCACGAGGTCGCGGAGGGCCAGTTCCGCCTCATCGTGGTGGCCCGCCAGGCGGAGCAGGGTTGCTTCCTGGAGCAGGGTGGCATCCGAAAGCTGGTTCTTGGCGGCCAACTCGTCCGCCATCTGTCTTCTGAAGGCCAGCAGGCACTTTTCGGACGGTTCAAGCTGGCGTGGCGTCCAGGGGTCGTTAAAGGGAGAGGCGGCGGTGAATTCGCCCTGCCCGATGCTGTACCACCAGTGCAGAATCTTGTTCTGGTCAATGGTCAGCTTAAGCTTCACCACGTCGCCTTGGCGTGTGCCTTCCGGCAGGGGCACTTTCACGCTTCCTGAGAGCCGGGGGTTACCCTCGGTGGACCCGGCGTAGAAGGGAATGATCAACTCCTTTTGCCCGTTTTGGGGCACGAAGAAGTCGTTCGGGTGAGCATGAACGCCTGCCTCGGGGAATGGCAGTGGGGTGCCGCTCTCGACCAGGCAAACCGGCCGATTGCCCAGGGTCATAATGCCGATGTCTTCGGCCGTGATGGGCTTGATGAGTTCGGTGCCGCGCTCGTGCTTCCAGTAGCAGGCCAGCGCCGCGCCACAGGCGACCGAGGTGTCCAGGTTTGGGGTTTCGACGATGGTGGTCCTTGAGAAGAGGCTCGCGTCATCGCCAAGCAGTCGCTTGAGTTCCTGCCGCACGTAAGGGTTCCGGCAGCTTCCGCCGTGCAGGACCAGTACGTCGAGGTCTTCCGGGGCCAAGCCCGCTTTGTCGAGGCAATCCCAGATCGGCGCGATCAGGGAATGGGCGAAGTCGCCCTCACGCGCCTCCGCCGGCCCTGGGGGCACACGCAAGAAGGGTTTCATGACATCGTCAAATTGCGCCTTGGTTATCTTGAATCGGCCACGAAGCGACCTGGGGAGTTGCTGGTCAAAGAAGTCGCCTTGCGTGGCCACGGTCTCGCTCAAGTCGGGTCCCAGGCGTGAATACTCCTGGCCCTCCTGCGTCAGCTTCATGATTTTCAGGCAGAGCTTCTCTTTGAGCTTTCTGGCCAGCGTGGAGGTGAGCGTGTCCTCGACCGCCCGTCTCACGTCGGCGGACAAGGCGCTTCGTCCAATGCCGAGCTGCTCCTCCACTTGCGGCCAAATGACCTGTCGCATGATTTCGCGGTCAACGTCATTGCCGCCATTGCGACGGTATTGCGAGATGGCCAGATGTTCAGCCTGCAGACCGGTTTTTGAATCCGGGCTGAAAGAGCATTTGACGGCGCAAAGGTCCAGGGTGCCGCCGCCGTAATCAAAGACCAGAATGTTTCTTGGTTCACCCATGGAAAGGATGGCGGTGGCGCGCTGGTCGTTGACCAGATGCAGGAGGGCGGCGATAGGCTCGTCTATCAGCTCGACCAGGTCTGGGTTCAAGCCTGCTTCGACTGCTGCCTCCCGAGTTTCCTGGCGGGCATCCGCGTTTAGAGAAGCCGGGACTGTGATGATCGTCCTGACCCTGGCGCATTCCAACCCCGGAAGTCTTTCCCTGGCCTCGTGGAGAAGCCCGCGAAATATGGCGCGGGCGACCTTTCGCGGCGTTTGGCATTCCGGCGAGGAGGCGTGGGCATAGATTCGTGAGGAGCCGAGGTCGGACTTGACCGATTCAAATAGCTCGTGGCCTCTGCGCAACAAAGGCGCCTTCTTGCGGTGTCCGAAAATCCGGAGGACCTCCCACCCGCCGGCAAGCCCTGTGGCACGGCGGTCGTCAAAGCGGGTGGAGACCAGGCTGGGCATCCGTTCGGCCATGAGGTTGTTCTCGGCGTCCATGGTAATCCGAACGGGTTCGACAGGCACATATCGCGCGCTGAGGTGCCGCGGGTCAGCCTAGATGTAGGCGACGCTGGAGTTCGTGGTGCCGAAGTCAATGCCAAGGTAGAGGGGCGAGGTATTCATCACTGGTGCTCGCACTGCGGCTCAGCCCATGCTTGAGGGGGATTCGGCAGAACGCAGGGCCTGGCAAAAGCGCTCGCCGCCACCAGGGCGGCGATGGCGAGTTTGGTCAGGGCATTCGTGATCATGGCTCAAGGCGAGGGGCGTTTCAGCCGGGCTGGCATTCGTCACCAGCCGTAGGAGGACTTGGGCACGCGGATAGTACCGTAGCCGCGGTAGCTAAGGTTGTCGGTCACGGTCCAATTGGGCGCAGTGCGGACGTAAGGCGCCACGTAGGTGCCGCTGCTGCGGTAGTATCCGCGCACATGCACGGAGGGATAGGCGGCGTAGGGGTTGCGATAGACGTAACCGGAGCTGTAGGCATAGCTGTGCCCCACGGAACCAGAATCGGAGCGGTAGTAGGGGGCGACGTAAGTGCCGTTACTGCGGTAATACCCGCTCACCCACCCGGCTTGGGCGGTCAAAGTGGTAATGAGCATCACGGCGGCGAGGGCGAATTTGATCAGTGCTTTCATAGTCTTGCTTTCTTTGCTTGAGGGCCGGTTTCCAGTGCCAGCAGCGTTTGCTGCCAGTTTCGGGTTTGTCCACTCGAACGGCCTTCACCTGCTGCATCGCAAACGGCGGCGGGTTTATTACAGATTTCTCAGACCGCTGATTGCGCGGATAAAGCGGATAAGCCGCACCGCAAGAAGTGGAGAGGCAGGGCCTGTGATCGTTGTGGTCTCTTGCGGCTAGCCTCGGTTAGCGCGCCGGTCATGTCGTGCGTCGGCAGGTTCCAAACCTGCGATACGGCAGATTGAAAATCTGCGCTACGCTGTTGAAATTCGCACCCAATGGACCCGTCGCTTGCCTGTGACCCGGTCTTTCGGCATCCTGTGGTCGTGCAATTGCCTGACCTCCAGGCGCTCCAGTGTGGCGATGCGGCGGCGTGGGACATGGCTTTTCCCTGGCTCTGGCCCGCGGCGTTCGGGGCGGCGCAGGTTACGCTCCAACCTTATTTCCCGGCAGACGTCGAGGATGTAGCCATCGAATCGTTGGAAGCGCTCGTCGAGAAGGTGCGGGAGTTGAGATCGGTCGAGGAGCTTAAGCCCCTTGTCGCCAGCATCGCCCATCACCGGGCGGTGAGCCTGCTGCGTGAGCGGTTTGCAAAGAAGCGAGGCGAGGGAAGGACCGGAAGCCTCGACGCTGTCCCAGAGGCTGCCGGGGTGGATCGCCCGGACCCGATGGCCGATTCGCCTCTGGCGGCCCTTGAACAAAAGGAGCTGGCAGAACGGCTGTCCCAGACGCTCTCCGAACTCAAACCGCCCCAAGGCGCGATCTTGACGGACTTCATCCTCAACGGGTTGAGCCACGAGGAGATCGCACAAAAGCACGGCATCCCCAAGAACAGCGTTGGTGTCTATGTCAAGCGCGGGCGGGAGACCTTGCGCCGGATTTGGGGGCGGCGCGAAGGAAGTTGAAAGATATGAACGCGCTTTTGCGATGCATCCAGTGAACAACCATGAATGACGACCAGTTTTTGGAGTTGGCCATGAAGGTCATCGCGGGGCAGGCGACTGAGGCTGAGCGCGCTGAGTTGGACGGTCTCGTCGCCCGCCAACCGAAGTTGAAGACCGAGTTCGAGCGTCTGCAAGCGGATGTACGCCTTGCCCGTGAGGTACTTCCGCTAGTCAGCGCAACTCAGGCAACGACGCCCGAACTGCCCACTTATGCGCGCGGACGGTTGCAAACCAAAGTGCGTCAAACCCTTGGACGGCCAGAATCGTCCCCCCCGGCGGGCACCGATGAGCAACGCCGTATGATGTGGCGCTGGCGCTGGCTGCTCGGCCTGGCCGCTGCGGCGGCTGCAGTCGCATTGGTAGTGGTTCTTTGGCAGGCCCCGGCCCCGATGATCCAAGTCGCCATGCTGGATACCGCCGGCGCCAGCCGCGGTTCGGATGCCAAGGAGTTGGCGGGCTTGCAGCAGACTTGGAATAAGGCCCAGGTGGAGTCGTTCTCCAGTGCTGAAAAGGCGGGGGCGTGGGAAACCAACTGGCCCGGGGACGGCAGAAGGGCGGTTGTCAAAGTCCTTTATGACCGGCCCGCCGGGGAACTGCGGGTGCTAGGCCGGTGGAAAGGAAAGCCCTTCGCGAAGACCTTCGTGGTCGAACAGGACTTTGCCGCAGCCCTCAACCAGGCCAAGCAGTTTATTCAGGAGCAGACTGGCGGTTGACGCGAGGGCAGCCGGTCAATCCCTCTTGGATTGCAGGCTGCGGCTTGCGGGTGGCGGCAGGGGGATATAACCTCTGGGGACATGCGCTCGCACGAATGGATTGATCAGCGCAGCCTGGCGCTCCACGAGGCAGTCGCTGCCAGGCTGGAGGTGCAACCGGAGCTCCTGGAAGTGGCCCGTTCCAATGTCAAACGCTGGCTGGCTGCCAGGCCCGCAGCAGCCCTTCGCGAATGGGAGCGGCTGCTCGACAGCTTGCCATTACCGGAGTTGCTGCGATTGTTGCGTTCCCCAGATGAGGAGGCGGCGCGCCTACGCCAGTCCAGCCCCTTCGCCGGCGTCCTGAGCGCCACCGAGCGCCAGGCCATTCTAAGCCGTTATGAATCGAGCCGCGCTTGGGCATTGGCACCGTAATTCGCTCTTGAACCAGGTCTATGGGCGGCTCATTCTCCGGTGTGTATGAAACTCTTCGCCATCCTCGCTATCCTCAGCAGTCTCACGTTGGCAGTAAGCGAATGCCGTGCCGAGGATACGAATGCGGTCTCCGCCACAATTGGGGCCGCTCAAGCCGCCAAATGGATCGGCAAACAAGTGGTCGTGACGGGTGTGGTGGCTCAAGTCAGTGTTCGGCCCAGCCTCGTCTTCCTGAATTTCGACAGGGCCTACCCGAGCAATCTGTTTACGGCGATCATTCGGACCAAGAATACCAACGAGTTTGAGAACCTGCCGGCACTCCGCGGCAAAGCGGTCTCGGTGCAGGGGCAGATCAAGGACTATAACGGCAAGCCGGAAATGGAACTCACCGGCAAGTCCCAACTGAAGGTGTTGGACAACACGAAGTGACCTCAGCTTTTATGAACAGGCAATACTTGATTGGTCAGAGCGGTGAAAGAACGCCCCGAACGAATCCGCGGACTACCCCCCTCACCCTGGTAGGGACCCATTCCAGCGGGTCCCAATGTTTGTTGGAAGTTAGGGACGCGGTGGAACGCGTCCCTACCGTGTCGGGGAGGGTCATGGGGAGAGTGCTGATTTTATTGGTGCTCCTGTGGGCGGGGTTGAAACTGGCGGCGCCCGCCGGGGCGGCGCCGCAGTTGGACCGGGACTTCAAACAACCGCCCGCTTCGGCCAGGCCTTGGGTGTACTGGTTCTGGCTGAACGGCAATATCACCAGCAACGGGATCACCGCTGACCTGGAGGCGATGAAGCGGGTGGGCATTGGCGGCGTGTTGATTATGGAGGTGGACCAGGGGGCGCCGGTCGGGCCGGTGGATTTCATGGGTTCAAAGTGGCGAGAGTTGTTCAAGCATGTGGTCGGGGAAGCACGGCGGCTCGGGCTGGAAGTGAACATGAACAACGATGCGGGCTGGAACGGCAGCGGGGGCCCCTGGATCAAGCCCGAGCAATCCATGCAAAAGGTCGTGTGGAGCGAGACCAACCTGACGGGCGCGAGTCGCTGGGAGGGGACGCTTGCCCAGCCGGAAACGGTGGCGGGCTATTATTGGGACATTTCGGTGCTGGCCTTTCCGACGCCCGGTGCTTACCGCATTGACCGGATCAAGGCCAAAGCCATGTATGAAATGGGAGGGGCCGGGGGCATCGCGCGAGATCAGCTCCCGGCAGAAATGGTGATCCCGCGGAACCGGGTGGTTGACCTGACCTCGCAGATGGACGGCAATGGCCACCTGGTGTGGGAGGTTCCGGCGGGCCAATGGACTGTGCTGCGTCTGGGCCACACGAGCACCGGAGTCAAGAATGCCCCTGCGCCGGCTACCGGCGCCGGGCTGGAATGCGACAAATTGAGCCGGGAGGGGATTGAAGCCAACTTCGCGGGCATGATGGCGAAGCTCGCGGCTGACAACCATCTCCAACCGGGTCCTGCGGCCAAGGGCCTGGTGGCCACGCACATTGACAGTTGGGAAAACGGTTCCCAGAACTGGACGGCACGGATGCGCGAGGAGTTCCGGCAGCGGCGCGGGTATGATATGACTGTCTTTCTCCCCGTGATGACGGGGCGGGTGGTGGACAGCCTCGAAATATCAGAGCGGTTTCTCTGGGACTTGCGGCGGACGGTTTCCGAGTTGGTGGTCGAGAACTATGCGGGGCGGATGCACGAGCTGGCGCAGGCCCACGGGATGCGGTTCACCGTGGAGGCGTACGGCTGTCCCTGCGATTGCATTCCATACGGGGGTATGGCCGACGAGCCGATGGGCGAGTTTTGGACGCCCAGCGGGGCGATGGAGACGTGCAAAGGCATGGCGTGTGCGGGGCACGTCTATGGGAAACGAATCGTGGGCGCGGAGTCGTTCACCTCGGGCGACCAGGAGAAATGGCGCGAGTATCCGGGGAGCCTGAAGGCGCTGGGGGACACGGCGCTTTGCGAAGGCATCAACCGGTTTGTATTCCACCGTTATGCCTTGCAGCCCTGGGCGCAAGACCGCCGCCCCGGGATGACGATGGGACCCTGGGGCCAGCATTACGAGCGGACCGAAACCTGGTGGAATGAGACGCCGGCGTGGCATGAATACCTGGCCCGCTGTCAGTATATGCTGCGGCAGGGGTTGTTCGTCGCCGACATTTGCTATGTGCAGCCGGAGATGCCTCCCCAAGGCTTCGGCGGGCATCGGCGTGCGGGTTATGATTGGGACGAATGCGGAGCCGAGGTGGTCTTGAATCGCATGAGCGTGAAGAATGGCTGGATCGTCCTGCCTGATGGGATGAGCTATCGGCTGTTGGTCCTGCCGCAGACCAGCACCGCCACGCCGGCGCTGCTCCAGAGGGTGCGGGAGCTGGTGCAGGCCGGCGCTACGGTGATGGGATCGCCGCCTGAATTCTCGCCCAGTCTGAGCGGTTACCCCGGGTGCGATCAGGAAGTCAAAGAACTGGCTCGGGAGATTTGGGGTGACGCGGATGGGGTGAGAGTGAAAGAGCGTCGGTTGGGCGGGGGACGCGTCGTGTGGGCCGGGGAACCGGAAAAGGTGCTGCGCGCTTCCGGGGTGCCACCAGATTTCGCCAGCGGCCAGCCTTTACGCTGGAATCATCGAGTGGCGGGCGAGACGGAGGTGTATTTCGTGGCGAACCCGTCCCCGCGCGAGTTCACCACGACAGCCAGTTTTCGCGTGGTAGGCAAGCTGCCGGAGTTGTGGTGGCCGGACACAGGGAGGATAGAGCCGGCGCCGCTTTTCCAGGCGCAGGACAAAGTGACAAGCGTGAGCCTGTCCTTTGGTCCGAGCGGCTCCGTTTTTGTCGTATTCCGCAAGCCGTTGGCACATGAACACCCCCTCCTTACGGTGGTGCGCGATGGCAAGACAGTGCTTACGGCGAAGCCGGAACCCGCGCGACGGGTGTTGATTCAGACAGCGCGCTACGGTGTGCTGGACGACCCCAAGCGGACTCGGGACGTTCGCCAGAAGCTGCAGGCGCTGGTGGACACCGGGGAAAACAGCTTCCAGGTGGCGCGCATGGCTGAAGGGGATGATCCCGCCGTTATGATCGTGAAGACGCTGGAAGTGGAGTATTCCGTTGACGGTGAGCGCCGGTTTGTCAAGGGGACCGACCCGGAGGTGATTGACCTCAATGTGCTGCCCGCCGGCCAGACGGAAGCCGTTGCCCAAGCCCATCGGGATTCGTCGGGCAAGCTGCGGGTGCAGGTCTTCGAGCCGGGCCGATGTGACTTGCAGTATGCCGACGGAAGATCGCGCAGCTTTGATGTTGCTGAGGTGCCCGAAGCTGTGGAAGTAACCGGTCCATGGGAAGTGCGGTTTGCTCCCGGTTGGGGTGCCCCGGCGCAGGCGACGTTCGACAAGCTGGTCTCCTGGACGACCCATTCCGATCCGGGCATCAAATATTACTCAGGCGCTGCAACCTATCGCAGTACTTTCAATCTGCCCCGAGGGTTGCTCAAGAGAAACCAGCTCCTTTACCTGGACCTGGGCAAGGTGCAAGTGATGGCAGAGGTCAAACTCAACGGCAGGAGTCTTGGTGTGCTATGGAAACCGCCGTTCCGGGTGGAAATAACCGGCGGCGCCCGGGCCGGTGAGAACGAACTCGAGGTGGAAGTCGTTAACCTATGGCCGAACCGCCTGATCGGGGACGAGCAGTTGCCCGAGGACAGCGAACGAAATCCGGAGGGCACGCTCAAACGCTGGCCCCAATGGCTGCTGGATGGCAAACCCAGCCCGGCTGGCCGTCATACGTTCACCACCTGGCGTCTATGGAAAGAGGGCGACGCGCTCCTCGATTCTGGATTGCTCGGACCAGTGAAGGTTGTCTTTGCTGAACAGTTGACAGCCAAGCCGTCGGATTGAGGGATTCGGCCCCGCTGGATTGACACATCGCCACGTGTCGAGCAAGGTTCCGGGTGCCCGCGAACCTCCATGTGAACGATGAGCCAGTCCCTGGCACGGTAACACTACGCGCCGCGGCCCCTCGTGAAAGGTAATACACCAGCAATCCGCTGCCGTTCCCTGGTCAAAGACTATGGCGCGGTGAGGGCAGTCAACGGCCTGGACCTGCAGGTAGACGCAGGTGAGTGTTTCGGACTGCTGGGTCCAAACGGCGCCGGCAAAACAACCGCGGTCGAGGTCCTCGAAGGACTGCTGCCCGCCACTTCAGGGGAGGTCGAGCTCCTCGGGCGCACGTGGGAAACCGATGCTGATTGGCTCCGCCAACGCCTCGGTATCTCTCTGCAAGAAACCAACCTCCCGGACAAACTGACTGTTGAGGAAACGCTCCACCTCTTTCGCTCGTTCTACCCCGCCGGCCCGGAAGTCCAGCACCTGCTGGAGTTGGTCTTGCTCACCGACAAACGCGGGACGTGGTTCTCGAAACTGTCCGGTGGCCAGAAGCAGCGCCTGGCGGTGGCCTGCGCCCTGGTCGGCGACCCGGAGCTCTTGTTTCTGGATGAGCCTACCACGGGACTCGACCCGCAGTCCCGCAGACAACTCTGGGGACTGATCGAGAGGTTCAAGGCCGAGGGACGCACCATCCTGCTTACCACCCACTACATGGAGGAAGCCCAACGACTCTGCGACCGTGTCGCCATCATTGACAAGGGGAAGGTCATCGCGCAGGGCACTCCGCGCGGGCTCATCCAGTCGCTGGGCGGCACCGACGTGGTCGAGATCACTTGTGATGAGCCAGTGGACGAGACGTCCATGAGCACCTTGCCGGGTGTTCATGCCGTTAAGATTCGGAGCGACGGCCTTTCGCTCACGGTCGAACAGTTGCACAAAACCCTGCCGCTGCTGCTCGCGCATCTTCAGAAAACGGGGCGCACGTTGACCGCCCTTTCCACCCACCACGCCATGCTCGAAGACGTGTTTGTCAACCTGACCGGACGGCAACTGCGCGATTAGCATGACGCGACCCAACCCTAGCACCAAACGCCAGCATCCGCTATGGCAACTCACCCTCATGCGCTGGCGCATCTTCGTCCGCGAGCCCTCCGCTGTATTCTGGACGTACTGCTTCCCGCTTGCCCTGGCATTGGCGCTCGGCATCGCGTTCCGCAATCGGCCGCCCGAGCCGATTGAGGTAGCGGTGCAAGCGTCGCCCGACACGGAGGCGTGGCGCGACGCTCTGGCGAAGAACCCAACCGTCCACGTACACTGGCTCACGGCAAAGGAGGCGCACGAGGCTCTACGCGTGGGCAAAGTTTCCCTCGTGGTCGGCGCCGGAGCCTCGCGAACGTACGAATTCGACCCTACCCGGCCCGATAGTCGCATGGCGCGGGCCGTCGTTGACGACGCGTTGCAGCGCGCCGAAGGCCGCGCCGACTCCACGCCCGTGAAAGACAAACCTGTGACCGAGCCCGGGTCGCGCTATATTGATTTTCTGATCCCCGGCCTCCTGAGCTTCAACCTGATGTCCAGTGGCTTGTGGGGGGTCGGCTTTGTGCTGGTTGAAATGCGCGTGCGGAAGCTGATCAAACGCATGACCGCTACGCCGATGTCGCGCGCGCACTTCCTGCTTTCGTTCGTGCTCGTGCGCGGCTTGTTCCTGCTGGGCGAGCTGCCGCTGTTGCTGGCGTTTGCGCATTGGGTATTTGATGTGCCTATCCGGGGTTCGCTCCTGCTCATTGTCGCGCTCTGCACGCTGGGTTCGTTGGTGTTTGCCGGGCTGGGCCTGCTTGTGGGCTCGCGGGCGCAAAACACCCACACGGTTGCGGGCCTCGTTAACCTGGTCAGCCTGCCCATGGCCATCTGCTCCGGCGTGTTCTTTTCGTCGGCTCGCTTTCCTGAAGTGTTCCAACCGCTGATCAAGGGCTTGCCACTTACCGCCCTGATTGACGGCGTGCGTCTGGTCATGAACGACGGCGCGGGGGCGACGGCGGTCGCGCGCCAGGCTGCCATCCTGCTGGTTTGGGGTGCCGTTTCCTTCGGTGCCGCTCTGCGGCTTTTCCGTTGGCAATAGGAAATATTGACCATTCCACCAGAGCTCGCGTGCGGGGAGGGGTTTTAGGCAGAGCTGCGCTCTCCGAGCGGGCCGGCCCCGCTTCAAGCTGCCTGCCCGCCCGCCGGGTGGGGAGTCCTTGCGCCCCGAGCGCGGCTGTCCCCAGCCGCTGCAGGTCCGCAAGGGGTTGGGTCCCGGCAAACCGGTCACCAGTCGCCGCGAGTGATGCCGCCGCCGGCCTCGGATTACTTTTCGTGCTTCCCGCCGAACGGGATGTCAATGGAAGCGCCGAACCAGGGCTTGTTGTCGGTGTTGTTTCCGGCCACGACGACGGTTGAGAAGAACCCATACTTCCAATGTAGCTTGGAAGTGGTGTAACTGAAGCCGGCCTGGATCGCATCATAGATCTCGCGGACCTGCCTCGGGTAAACGATCGTGGAGAGATCGCCGGGGGTGCCGAAGGTGATGTTACCGCCCGACAGCGTCTGGAGATGGAGATAGCCGGCGTCGAGTTCCCAACCTTTGACTTGCTGGAAAGCACCCACCGCGACCATGTAGTTGTCGTTTTCCGTGGTCATATTCCAGCGATACAGCGCATCAGCATACGCTCCCAATCCCGGCCAGCTGAAATGTTTGCGCAGCAGCAATTCCGGCTCGATGGCTGCCGACCGAAAACCGGGAGCATAGACGAAATCCTGATCGTAAGTGCCCGGGAGCACTGCGCCTGCGCGAAAAGTCAGCGTCGGCACCCAGGGCGAATTCGTATAGTCGGCTTCCTTAAAGAGCTGATAGCGAACGCCGAGCGACGGATCCATAAGGCCCGTCGTTGATTGAATTGAGTTGCCGGGTGAGAAGGACCGCCAGCCTACGGTCGTGCCCCCAATTTCCAGGTCCGCAGCCCATTTCTCGGTGATGCCGTATTGCAGAGCGAAATAGCCCTGCCGGATGTCAATGCCGTAGTTCTCCCCTTGGGCCATCACCTTGACGCTGTATTGCTTGCCGTCGGCCCAAATCTGGTAGGATTTGGACTGTTCGTACACCGCGCCTAACACAAACTGGCCTTCCGCCGGCACATCCGCCCAATAGGCGAAGGGCGGCTGCGCGACGTTTTCAGAGGCCGGCAGTGTCGGGGCGAATGCCAAGGCTAGCAGCAAGACTACTGCAATGGCCAGCCGTGTGATGCGGCGTTCCAGTTCAAAGCTCAGTTTGTTTCGATTACTCATAATTCTGCCGACTACTTTCCGCGCCAGCGCAACTCCTTTGGGGCGGCAGCTCACTGCGCACGATCAGTTCCAGGCGGCTGAATGTCTCAAGCTTCTGAGCTCGCGCCCACGCACCGCGTGGAACAAAAGCCCAATGCGGACCGCAGCCAGATGCTGCGGATGGTTGATCGTAACAAAAGTGCCATGGCTTGCAAGCGCGGAAAGACAGGCTCGAACAGCCTTGCCAAGAGCTCCACGGTAGGGGAAGATGCGATCGACCGCAATGAACAGTCCGAATTCCGCAAACGCAAACATCCAACACACCATGAACTCCACCAGCCTCACAGACCCCAATCGCACCACGCGTCGTGAATTCCTCAAGACCTCCGGCACCGTATTGGCCGGCGCGACGCTGGCCAGCGCCATCGCCCGCCCCGGCTACGCCGCGGAGAACAATACCATCAAGATCGCCCTTGTCGGGTGCGGCGGACGTGGCACCGGCGCCGCAGCGCAGGCCATGTCAACCCAGGGGCCGACGAAGCTCTGGGCGATGGCGGACGTGTTCGAGGACCGGCTCCAAGGCAGCCTGTCCAACTTGAAGCAAGGGCATGAGAAACAAGTGGACGTGCCCCGGGAGCGGCAGTTCATCGGCATGGACGCTTTCAAGAAGGCCATTGATTCGCTGGACAAGGGTGACGTCGTGCTGTTGACCACGCCGCCGGGCTTCCGGCCCCTCCACTTCGATTACGCGGTGCAGAAGGGCGTGAGTGTTTTTATGGAGAAGTCCTTTGCCGTGGATGGACCGGGCGTTCGCCGCGTATTGAAGGCCGGCGAGGCCGCGAAGCAAAAGAATCTTAAGGTCGCCGGCGGCTTGATGAGCCGGCATTACACGCCGCTCGAAGAAGCTATCCAGCACGTCCACGACGGCATGATCGGGGAGTTGGTCACCGTTTGGGCTTACCGCATGCATGGCCCCGTGGGGCTCAATCCTCGCCAGCCGGGTATGAAGGAAATCGCCTACCAGATCGCCAACTACAGTTGCTTCACCTGGCTGAACGGCACCTTCCTCGAGGACTGGCTGATCCACAACGTTGACGTCTGCTGCTGGGCCAAAGACGCCTGGCCCGCCTCGGTGCAGGGCATGGGCGGACGCCAGGTGCGCAAGGACCCCGACCAACTCTTCGACCATTACGCGGCGGAATACACGTTCCCGGACGGGACGCGTTTCGTCGCTGAAGGCCGGCATATCGCCAGTTGCTTTGACTTCTGGGGTGCTGTCCTCCAAGGCGCGAAGGGCAGTGCGATCATGGGTGAAGGTCAAGACGATCCGCGCTTATTCAAGGGCTGGAACCAGACGTCCGAGAACTTGATCTGGCGCTACAAAGGCCCGAAGTGTGACAAATACCAGTACGAGCACGACCTGCTGTTCGAAGCGATCCGCAACGACAAGCCTTACAACGAGGCTGAGCGGTGCGCCAAGACCTCCCTGACCTGTGTCATGGGCCGCATGGCCTGCGAATCGGGAAAGAAGGTCACGTGGGACGAAGCCCTGGCGTCCAACATCGAGCTGGCGCCCGGGCTGGACGATTACACCTGGGATTCAAATCCGCCGGCCATGCCCGATGCCAACGGCCAGTACCCCGTCGCCATGCCGGGCCAGACACCGGGGGTGTGAGCCTGCACGGAACGAGGGAGACAGGGGAACTCAAGACAGGGACATCGAGCACCAGAGGCAGGTTGGCACCCTGCAGTCTCGGAACGCCCCAATCCTCCCTCTGGTGGCCCGTGGCGCGAACCGTATGGGAGTGGGACCAACTTTCCTGACGCTTTCGGACGGCGACAGGCCTCAAAGCGGGAGCAAGCTCCGCGCACTCCAAACGCTTCGCGCGGCCTAGTTGTGGCTTTGCCGCGCGGCAACAAACGCGGGCTTGAAGATGCCCGCTGGAACAATCCTCGGAGGCCGTGGTCAAGGGATGGGAACTTCCGGACGCCGCTGGTGTTGATCCCTCGGGGCTGGAGCTCGGCTGGTCACGCTCCTGCGTCGGAAGAACTTGACTATGAAAACCAAGAAAGCATGGGTTTTAGCGGGTGCGGGGCTGGGCGCAGGGCTTTTGGCCACGACCATTCTGCTCTGGAATGAGAATCAGCAACTGCGGCACGAGCGGGAGGCCCTGCGTGCTGCCGCTGACCAGTCGGAGGCGCAGAACTCCGAGCCGGCGCCCGCACAAATCCCGCCGGAAGAACTAGGGCGGCTCAAGGCGACCGAATCTGAAGTGCTGCGGCTGCGCAACGAGGTGAATCTCCTGCGCCAGGAATTGGCGCGAAGCAAGGCGGCGCAGGGACAGAGGCAGCCGACGGAGGCGGCGACGCCGCTTACACCAACAGCTACCAACGAGGTTCCAGGGGTCTTCGAGGCAAAGCTGAACGCCAGCATTCCTGAAGGTCAAACCCTGGCCTTTGGCGGCTGGACGACCGAGTCAGGCAAGCGCGCCGTGGCGTTCGTCTATCCTGCGATCCAAGGCGGCAGCGGCACCAACACTCAGATGCTTATTCGCACGACCCTTATGGAAGTGCCCCCGGCGGTCTGGAGTCAGCTCGGCCTCGCGGACATCAAGGCCGACCCCCAGCTCAGTTCGCAGTCTGGTCTCGTCTCCCAGCAGCAGGCGGAGAGTTTGATCGCGTCCCTGACCAACCAACCGGAGTGCCTCATCCTCAACCGCCCGATTATCCAAACCTCCGACGGTATGCCGGCCAGCCTGTTCGTAGGACAAGTAACCGACTCGAATGAGCAGAAAGGGCTGAGCCTGGATTGCCTGCCACAGCTTGGTTCCGATGGACGGAGCATCCAGCTCAGCCTCGGCATGAAATTCGGTCCTCAGGGGCCGGCGGCGAATTGACGACTGCTCGTCGGGTCATGCAGGTTGGGGGTTTGCGCGGTTGGGGCGATCAAGAGGCCACCAGGCGCATTTCCCAATTAATCATTTGACCAACTCAACGCGATAGAATACTGCCAACCCTGATTGAATCGTGTCGGTCGCCGACGTAGTAGGTCCCCCAGCCAGGATATCCGGGCCGAGTTGCTGCCAGAGCGTCTCAGTGAGGGTATTCTTGTATGACACGCGGTAGGTTTGTCCGGCCTGCGAGTTCCAAGTCATTATGATGGAGTTCCCGGAGCGAGTGACACTTGTGATCTTGATTGCCGCCACGACGATCACGTCGAACGTATTCGTGTCGCTTAGCGGCGGCACTCCATTGTCAGTGACGGTCACGGTGATGAGGTTTGTGCTGGGGGCCTGAGCGTCTGTGGGCGTCCAGGTGAAGAGGCCGCCGGGGGTGATGCTCGCCCCGCTCGGCACCCCGGTGCCCAGGGTGAAGGTCAAGGTCTGCCGCGGCTGATCCGTGTCCGTTGCACTGGCCGTGAAGGTCAGCAGGGTGTTGGCATAAACCGTCTGGTTCGGAATCGCCGCCAGCACCGGCGGCGTGTTGGGCGGATAAACCACCACGCTGAAACTGTTGGTCGCCGACATCTGGGGCACGCCGCTGTCCGTGACAATCACCGAAAGGGTGTTGGTGCTCGGCGCTTGGGCCGCCGTCGGGGTCCAGGAGAAGACGCCGTTGGTCGTGATGCTCGCGCCCGTAGGCGCACCGGTCCCCAGGCTAAAGGTCAAGACCTGCGGTGGCTGATCCGTGTCCGTCGCGCTGACCGTGTAGGTCAGCAGGGTGTTGGCATACACCGTCTGGTTGGGAATCGCCGAGAGCACCGGCGGCGTGTTCGGGCGGTAGACCACCACACTAAAACTGTTGGTGGCCGACATCGGGGGCACGCCGCTGTCCGTGACAATCACCGAAAGGGTGTTGGTGCTCGGCGCTTGGGCCGCCGTCGGGGTCCAGGTGAAGATGCTGTTGGTCGTGATGCTTGCGCCCGCGGGCGCCCCGGTGCCCAGGCTAAAGTTCAGGATCTGCGGCGGCTGATCGGTGTCCGTCGCGCTGACCGTGAAGGTCAGCAGGGTGTTGGCATACACCGTCTGGTTGGGAATCGCCGAGAGCACCGGCGGCGTGTTGGGCCGATAGACCACCACACTGAAACTGTTGGTGGCCGACATCGGGGGCACGCCGCTGTCCGTGACAATCACCGAAAGGGTGTTGGTGCTCGGCGCCTGGGTCGCCGTCGGGGTCCAGGTGAAGATGCCGTTGGTCGTGATGCTGGCGCCCATGGGCGCCCCGGTGCCCAGGCTAAAGTTCAGGATCTGCGGCGGCTGATCGGTGTCCGTCGCGCTGACTGTGAAGGTCAGCCGGGTGTTGGCATACACCGTCTGGTTGGGAATCGCCGAGAGCACCGGCGGCGTGTTGGGCCGATAGACCACCACACTGAAACTGTTGGTGGCCGACATCGGGGGCACGCCGCTGTCCGTGACAATTACCGAAAGGGTGTTGGTGCTCGGCGCCTGCGCTGCCGTCGGCGTCCAGGTGACGACGCCGTTGGTCGTGATGCTCGCACCCGTGGGCGCACCGGTCCCCAGGCTAAAGGTCAAGACCTGCGGCGGCTGATCCGTGTCCGTCGCACTGACCGTGTAGGTCAGCAGGGTGTTGGCATAGACCGTCTGGTTGGGAATCGCCGAGAGCACCGGCGGCGTGTTGGGCCGATAAACCACCACACTGAAACTGTTGGTCGCCGACATCTGGGGAACGCCACTGTCCGTAACAATCACCGAAAGGGTGTTGGTGCTCGGTGCCTGGGCTGCCGTCGGGGTCCAGGAGAAGACGCCGTTGGTCGTGATGCTCGCACCCGTGGGCGCCCCGGTGCCCAGGCTGAAGGTCAGGATCTGCGGCGGCTGATCGGTGTCCGTCGCGCTGACCGTGAAGGTCAGCAGGCTGTTGGCATAAATCGTCTGGTTGGGAATCGCCGAGAGCACCGGCGGCGTGTTGGGCCGATAGACCACCACACTGAAACTGTTGGTGGCCGACATCTGCGGAACGCCACTGTCCGTGACAATCACCGAAATCGTGTTGGTGCTCGGCGCCTGCACCGCCGTCGGGGTCCAGGAGAAGACGCCGTTGGTCGTGATGCTGGCGCCCGTGGGCGCCGCGGTCCCCAGGCTAAAGGTCAGGATCTGCGGCGGCTGATCCGTGTCCGTCGCACTGGCCGTGAAGGTCAGCAGGGTGTTGGCATACGCCGTCTGGTTCGCAATCGCCGCCAGCACCGGCGGCGTGTTCGGCCGATAAACCACTACACTGAAGCTGTTGGTCGCCGACATCTGGGGCACGCCACTGTCCGTGACAATCACCGAAAGGGTGTTGGTGCTCGGCGCCTGGGCCGCTGTCGGGGTCCAGGAGAAGACGCCGTTGGTCGTGATGCTCGCGCCCGTGGGCGCCCCGGTGCCCAGGCTGAAGGTCAAGGTCTGCGGCGGCTGATCGGTGTCCGTCGCGCTTGCCGTGAAGGTCAACAGGGTGTTGCCATACACCGTCTGGTTCGCAATCGCCGAGAGCACCGGCGGCGTGTTCGGCCGATAGACTACCACACTGAAACTGTTGGTGGCCGACATCTGCGGCATGCCGCTGTCCGTGACAATCACCGCAATGGTGTTGGTGCTCGGCGCCTGGGCTGCCGTCGGCGTCCAGGTGAAGACGCCGTTGGTCGTGATGCTCGCGCCCGTGGACGCTCCGCTGCCCAGGCTGAAGGTCAAGGTCTGCGGCGGCTGATCCGTGTCCGTCGCGCTGGCCGTGAAGGTCAACAGGGTGTTGGCGTACACCGTCTGGTTGGGAATCGCCGAGAGCACCGGCGGCGTGTTCGGCCGATAGACCACCACACTGAAACTGTTGGTGGCCGACATCTGCGGTACGCCGCTGTCGGTGACAATCATCGAAAGGGTGTTGGTGCTCGGCGCCTGGGCCGCCGTCGGGGTCCAGGTGAAGACGCCGTTGGTCGTGATGCTCGCGCCCGTGGGCGCCCCGCCGCCCAGGCTGAAGGTCAGGATCTGCGGCGGCTGATCGGTGTCTGTCGCGCTGACCGTGAAGGTCAGCAGGGTGTTGGCATAAACCGTCTGGTTGGGAATCGCCGAGAGCACCGGCGGCGTGTTGGGCCGATAGACCACCACACTGAAACTGTTGGTGGCCGACATCGGGGGCACGCCGCTGTCCGTGACAATTACCGAAATCGTGTTCGTGGTCGGCGCCTGGGCCGCCGTCGGAGTCCAGGAGAAGATGCCGTTGGTCGTGATGCTGGCGCCCGTGGGCGCCCCGGTCCCCAAGCTAAAGGTCAGGATCTGCGGCGGCTGATCGGTGTCTGTCGCGCTGACCGTGAAGGTCAGCAGGGTGTTGGCATAAACCGTCTGGTTGGGAATCGCCGAGAGCACCGGCGGCGTGTTGGGCCGATAGACCACCACACTGAAACTGTTGGTGGCCGACATCGGGGGCACGCCGCTGTCCGTGACAATTACCGAAATCGTGTTCGTGGTCGGCGCCTGGGCCGCCGTCGGAGTCCAGGTGAAAACGCCGCCAATCGTAATGCTCGCGCCGGTGGGCGCCCCCGCGCCCAGACTGAAGGTCAGCGTCTGTGGCGGCTGGTCGGTGTCCGTCGCGCTGACCGCGAAGCTCAACAGCCTGTTGGCATAAACGGTCTGGTTGCTGATCGCGGCGATCACCGGCGGCGTGTTCGGGAGGAAGACCACCACCTTGAAGCTGTTGGTGACTGATATCGGAGGCACGCCGCTGTCTGTAACGATCACCGAAATCGTGTTCGTGCTTGGCCCTTGCGCCGCCGTTGGCGTCCAGGTGAAGACCCCGCCACTGGTAATGCTCGCACCCGTGGGCGCTCCCGGGCCCAGGCTGAAGGTCAGGGTCTGCGGCGGTTGATCCGTATCCGTCGCGGTAGCCGTAAAGGTCAGCAGCGTGTTGGCGTACACCGTCTGGTTCGGAATTGAGGACAACGCCGGTGGAGTGTTCGGGCGATAGACCATTACGATGAAGCTGTTAGTGGCCGACATCGGAGGCACGCCGCTGTCCGTGACAATCACCGAAATCGTGTTGGTGCTCGGCGCCTGGGCCGCTGTCGGCGTCCAGGTGAAGACCCCGCCACTGGTAATGCTCGCACCCGTGGGCGAGCCGGCGCCCAGGCTGAAGGTCAGGGTCTGCGGCGGTTGATCCGTATCCGTCGCGGTAGCCGTGAACGTCAACAGGGTATTGGCATACACCGTCTGATTGGGGATAGCTGCAAGCGTTGGTGGAGTATTTGTAGTTGATTGAAGCTGGTTGGCGGAAAAGCTTAAGTTGTCGATTCCCAATCCCTGGGCTTTGCCGGTCGCGTCAGCCATCTCCCACACCAGCCAAAGAGCGGCACCGGGCGGCCAGTTGGTAATCACCTGGTTAGTGACGCCCAGGCTGATTTGGTTGGCGGGCGCGGTGCCATCTACCGCGACTCCGCCCACATCCGACGGCACAGTGGGGAAGCTCACGTTCAAGGCTGGCAAAAAGGCGGTGTAGCTGGTGGAGAAGGGAGTAGTCGCCGTCGGGTCGATAAAGTAATAGAACTGAAGTGTCTTAGGCTTGTCGGACTGGCGCCACACCTCGCCCGTTAACTGAAGCGTGATGGAGTTGAGTGTGTCAGGAGTTTGATTGATGAACTTGGCTCCGAAACCGGTGTAGCCGGTCGTGCTGGTGGCCAACAGGCCAACCGCCCGATTCGAGCTGTTCGGCAGGCCAAAGCTAATGATCCCTCCGGTTGTCTGGTCGCCGTCGGTGGCGCCGAAGCGGGTGCCGACGCTGGCGGTAGGATCGGCCATGCCATACCAGCCTGCCAAGGCAGGAATTCCCAAGCCTCCGACGTTGCCACTAGCGATCACCGGGAAGGCAAAATCGAATGGATTGGCGAGGGAATAGGTGATGCCGTTAATGGTCACCGGGTTGCCACTGTTAACGGAGTCCGCGCCCGGGTCGGGCAGCGAGTCAAAGTTCTGGGTGTAGACGGCACCGGCAGTCGTATAGGGGATAAAGGAAGGCGGCGGCATGGTGGTACCGTCGTTGGTGTCGCCGGGAGTGGCATGGTAAAAGGCCTGGCGGACAAAACTTTGGCCGTCGGGAAACGAACCGAAGGAGTAGTTGGTGGCGAGGTTCGCGTAGTTAATGTAGTCCAGCACTTGCAACTGGGCATTAGAAGTCAGCCGGGTGAGTACCAGCGAACCAGTCGTGCTGGGCAGAACGAAGCTGGCATGGAGTTCGTTGGTGGTGGAAAGGTTCGTCTGGCCGTCGGCGAAGATGACTTTGAACTGGCCGGGATTGATAGTGGCATTGGTCGGGAAGGCCCATTGGGTCAGATTGGTATAATCATTGGCGAGATAAAGGCCATCGAGCGAGATCAAATTGGTACTGGGGTTGTAGAGCTCGAGCCAAGCGGTGCGCTGTCCGGCACTGTTCGTGATCCCGGTGAGATTGTCGGCCTGCAATTCATTAAGCCAAAGGGGCGGGAAGGCTGCCAGAGTGGCAGAAGGTGAATTGATAGCGTCTGGCGTTGCTAGGGCCAGGCTAGAGAGCAAAGGCGGGGCGATGTTCACGGTCGCCGGATTCGACGAAGACGACAACCGGACCGTCAGAGGCCCACCATTAGTGCTTTGCAAGTACCAGAAGCTAATGGTATAAGTCGTCCCGTTCGTCAGTGCCGGGGTGATGTCTTGGTAGATGGCATTGCCGCTGCCCGTGCCGGCGGCGGTCGCCACGACATGGAGACTCGAGCTGCCGGAGTGCTTGATCGTAGTGCTTAAGGCTGAATTAGTGAAGTTCGCCGTCAGATTCCAGGCCCCACTCAGCGGCGACTCGAAGCCGCCGTTCTTCACCAAGTTGGTTCCCGCGCTGCCAACCAGACTGACATCATCCACATAAACGTCGCCGGCGGAGCCCAGGTAAATGTAAAGCCTGCTGGAAGTGGCAGGGACATTCGTTGTGACAAAGACCCATTGCGCGGGCGCATAACCGCCATTGCTCGAAACTATGGCCCAGTTCCCGACCCGCCAATTGTCTTGGCGCGGATCAATGAGTTGGAGTGAACTGCCGGAGATCGGAGTTGGCCAGGGTGGCACGCAGTCATACTGGACCGCGGCCACCGTTAGATTGCTGGAGCCGTTGCTGCCGGGCTTTATCAGCGAAAGCATTTCCTGGCTGTTTGGGAGCGCGCCGGGAAAGGTATCAAACGCCACGACAGTTCCGCCATAGGCCTCGGCGAACGCCGTCGGGTCAGCGGTCAAGATCAGATAGCTGCTTGGGGAAATCAAAGACCCCGCCGGGAAGGTGTATCCCAGGCCGTTGAATAGCCAGCCCGACAGGTCAAAGGTCGTATTGGTCGAATTGTTATAGAGCTCGACAAATTCAGCCCCGGGCACGACCGGGTCATACATGATTTCATTGATCACCACTTGTCCCACCGGCGACGAGACGGTCCCGTTATAGACGGGGGAGATGGTGGCCGTCGCGCCTGTGACAGGCCGGTTATAGATATCGACGCCGACCAGGCTGAACTGGTTGCTGCCGGGCTGCAATGGGACTGTCACTACCCAATCGGTAACGGTGCTCCAAGTTACAGGATACTCCATGCCGTTAAACCAGATGGTCTTGACGGCGATGGGCGCAGTTCCTGTCACGATGGCCGTGTCATTGCTGATTACCGTGGAGTTAACGGCAAAGGCGACGCTGCTAACGCCTTGGTTGGTTAAGGCGACCAGGAGGGAGTTGTGCATGGTGGCAATCCAGTCTTCCAGTCCTCCAGGTTTGGCCGGATCCTGCACGAGCAGGCCGTAGGCGGAGTTTTCTGTCAGCCCATTCGCCTCGAACGAGGCGTACTTAGCGTCGAGGACGGGGTTTACCACGGCGTTGTTCATTGCGAGGTTGGCGATGTCCTGCAAGGCCCGGAGGTAGGCGCGGAGGTAGGGCACGTAGGTCTGGAAGGTACCCATCACGGGGTCGTTGGCGCCAACGTTGAATAGTTGGCTGCCGTCGGGCGGCCAGGTCTGAGTGCCGCTCCCCAGAGTGATGTTCCAGTCCCATTTCAGGGCGGTCCATTTGCCCATGGTAGGTTTGTAACAGTACATGTTCCACTGGTTTTGGGTGAAGAACGAATCCCAGTCACCGGTGGCGTGTTCCATGGCCGACATGCGCAGCCACTCCTCAGTGTCCACCTGGGCTTCCATTCGAGCGTAATATGCCGGGCTCGTCGTAGGAGTGTTGGCCGCGTCAATCAGCGCGAAGACCTGTCCGTAATCATTGGCCGAAGCCGGGTACTGCTTGGCCAGCCACATCCAGCGATAGCGAGCCAATTTGTACTGGTTGGGCACACCGTTAATCGTAGTCGTGTAAGCCCCGAGCGTGCACCAAGAGGGCATGTTGAAATTCATATAGCCGTCGGATTGTTCCACGACGTCGCCCTCGAACCAGCCATGGTTCTTGTAAAGCCAGCCGTTGTTATCATTCGGCCAGTACTCCTTAATCATGTCCGTCCCGGGCACCTGGGCGTCTTCCATCAAAGGCCCATGCCGGGTGCCGTTAACATAATAGACATAAAAGCGGCGGTTTTGTCGGGGCAATCCAATTTTATGGGCCATCCAGAAGGAGGCCTGCTCCCGCTGGAGCGTGTCGTCATCCAGAGCTCCATTCCCGGGCACATGCTGCTTGTCGAAAGAGGCCGTCCCGAAGACCTGGTCGTCATCGGGCATATCCCAGTGCATCCCACCGATAGTGCCGACTGGAGACCCCAAGTACTGGTGGTAGGGGCTGCCGGCATAGCGGCCCTTCCAATCATAGACAATGCGCCCGCCCCCATCCACCCACGTGCCGTCATAGCTTTCATGAGATACTCCGCCCCAAGTCGCCCATAGCTGCGCCCAGTTCTGCGTAATAAAAACATGGTGATGGCTGTAACTGCCGGTTGGGATCGGATCGCCAAAGGCCACTACGCACTCCCGCGGTAGCCCGGCGTTGTCGTTTAGGTTTGAAGGCAGAATGTTGGCGGCCCCGGAGAGGACGTCGCGCGCCTGCACCAGGAACGCCACCACCGTACCCGCCGGCTGCGCCGGGATGGTTGCGCTGTAGATGCCGTCGCCCGCAAGGGCGTCACCTCCGGTGCCGTCGTCAGTCATAGGCACAGACGTGTAAGTCGGAGTCGGGTTCACCGCAGTATCTATCCGATAGAGCAGAGTAGGTTGGAATGTGTTGAAGTCGTGAAAGCGGGCGGTGACGACCACGGGCACGTTGGCCGGGGGGAGGCTTGGAGTATGTTTGACTTCGTAAATGGCTGGCCCCGGCTGGGCGATATAGCGGCTGTTGGGCATGCCTGGGGTGCCTAGGTTGGGAGGCACGGGCATCGCTCCTGTGACCTCGATGAAGTTTCCGTTGAGTCGCATCAGCACTTCGGGCCAGCCGTGGAGCCAGCGAGCCTTGAGGCGCAGCGTAGCCGTTTGGCCCGAGGCGAGGTTAGTCTGGGTAAGAGAGCCCTGAACGTAGTCGCCCAAGGTCCACATGCTGTCGCTGGAACGCAAGTGCAAGGATTGGCTGCTCTGGTAGCCGCCCAAGCCGGCGGCGGTTTCGAGACTCGAACGCATGTGATCGCCTTGGGGGGACCAACCCGTCAGGCCGGATTCGAAGTCGCCGCCAGACACGATATTGGCCCCGTTGGTGCCTCCCGGCCGAACCTCGAGGTCATCTACGAGACATTCGCCGACGTCGAGCAAGCCCACCTGGACGAGGTTGATGGGATTACCATTGTAGGTGGAACCATTATCGAGTATCCCGGTGAATTCGAGGTTAGTCCAAACCGACTTTGAGGTATCGTTGCTGTCAGTCCAATTATACGCCAGGCGATGGTTGGTGTTCGGGTTGATCAACTCGAGGCTGCTCCCGCCGCCCTTGGCCCATTGCCCCCATCGCCCGCCCACGCCATAGGTTACCTCGTCCTCCACCACATAGATCGTGTTGGTCACTGGACCTCCGCTGCCGGTGCTGGTTAGGAACTGGGGCATTGCCAGCGCCAACCGTTCCCCTTTGTGGGACAACGTACCGCCGTAGTTGCCAACCGTGTTGGCGGCGTTCAAGTTCGGGTATTTGGCGAACAAGTTGGTTTGATTCCGGGCGACCACAAGGTAACCGCCGGGGGCGAGGCTGATGTTGGCGGGAAAGGTGAAGGAAACACCTACCGTAAACTGCCAATTGGCGAGGCTGATGGTGTTGGTTTCTTTGTTATAGAGCTCGATGTATTGATCATCGTCATTGCCGCTGATGGGGTCGTACATCAACTCGTTGATCACGATATCGCCGATCCAAATGCCGCTATTGTTTGTGCCAGGCGTGCGGGCGGCCATAGGATAGAAATCAGCCGCCCCATCCGGCCAGCGTCCCCAGGACATGCCATCGGCCTGCGCCTCGAACTGGACAGCGTCCAGCACCCGGCTCCCATCTGGCTTGATGAAATAAAGCTTCTCGCCGGAGCCATCGAGGGTGAACCCCAGTTGCGTTTGACTAAAGGAGACAAAGCCCGCCGGTCCGATCAAGGTGGCGGCGGGGATAACGAACTTGTTGGTGCTGGGGTCGTCGGTCAGGATGCAGCCGGACAAGTCGTTCGTCTGACTGCTGTGGTTGTAAAGCTCGACAAATTGCAACACGGCGGAGTTTTCAGAGTGGGCGAGCAGTTCGTTGATGACAACATTCCGCAAGGGACTGGGGCGATAAGCCTCGGGCCCTCCGGGTGAACCGCCGACGATGTCGCTGATGTCCCAGGCGCGGGGATCTCCTTCACCGTAGGTGGGGTTGGCCAACACAATCGAGTGCCCCGTGGCATGCGCGGCCACCGGCCACGGATAGGTGTCGGAATACGGCACGGTCAGGAGGACCGCCCCCTGGTCATCCAAAAGGTTAATGGTGCCGCTCTTCTTGAGGCTGCCGACGTAAGGGCCCACCACATTGGTAATGCCATAAACATTGGCCATGCTGCCCGGTGAAGCCGCAGCCACCAGGAAAGCGCCGCCGCCAAGAATTGTGCCCGGCGGGAAAGTGCAGCTCAAATTGTCCGCGACGAGCTGGAACCCGCTGATGTCCTCGAAGAATGGATTGGAGTTGTAGAGCTCGATGTACTCCAGGTTGTTGGTGTCCGCGCGCGGGGCGGGCGTGTACATGATTTCTGAAATGATGATGGGAGTCAGCCGGCTGCACGGGCCTAGCGGCTCGTGTGGATTGGCCACTTGCCCTACGACGGCGTTAGTGACAGTCAAAAGGTCAATGAACTGGGCGGTGGCTGCCTCGCTGGAGTTGTGGCTGCAGACAGCCAGGCCGACGTAGATCTGGGAAGGAAAGGTCAGGACGGCACTTCCAAGCTGGTTCCAGACGAGTCCATCGTAACTGGCAAAGCCGGTGAAGGTGTTGCCGGACCTCTGGAGGCGGAGCCAGGCATTGGGGAAATTAGGGGGGAAATAACCCGTCAGGTTTGCCTGGCTGTTGGCGGGGTCACGCCACTCGAAGAAAGAGCCGGCCATGGTGGGAGTGGCCAAGGCTGCGGCGAACCGGCTGCCGGGGTCCAAAGTTTCACGCGCCATCAGGCCGGCCTTGGTCCAGACATCGGCCCCAGAGAGACCTGCGAGGCACAGGGCGATGTCGAAATTACCCGTGATGGGCTGGTAATTGAGGTTGAACTGGTCACTTAGCCCCCCAATGTCACTGCCCGACGCGGTGACAGTGATATTATTGCTGACGAAGGTAATGACTGCGGGGATAGGTGGGCCGCCGATATCCTGGGAGGCATAGGGCAGGGCCATGAAAGTGACGGTGGTGTTAGTGGCGATCGTGTTGGGCATGGAGGCGTGGTCGCGAACGCCGTTGATGACCAAGGTGTAATTGCTCCCATAAACCAGGGGTGCCGTGGCGAGAGTCACGGTCACGTTGTCAGCCGCCAGGAACGCAGCGGAAATGTTCAGGCCATTGGTAAACACATAATTGGCGGTATTGGTGCCGCTGGCCGGCTCAATGGCTTTGGAATACACCACCTCCACGCTGGTGGTGCCGACATTCAAGGCCCGAAGGACGGTGGGTGGATACGTGTCGCGGAAAACGATGAGCGTCATGGGAGAGCTAGTGATCACGCCGACCGAGTTGGACAGGGTGCAGCGGTAAACTTGTCCGCTTGCAACCAGGGCGACGTTGGTGATCGAGTAGGAGGGCTGTTGAGCCGCGGGTCCCGTCAAGGCGATTCCGTTGGTGGACCATTTGTAGGTGAGCGAGGACTGGTTGGTGGACAGAACCGAGAACAAGGCGTTGAGTCCCTCGACAACAGTTACATTAGTCGTTTGCTGATAGATGCCTGGCATGCTATCCACTCCGGTGTAGGGGACCATGTGCGTGCCTGCCACGCTGGAGGCGGGCAAGGGTTCTTCGAAGGTCCCGTTTGGCAATTGCCAGCGTACAGCCAGGTTGTCCCCGCCGGTCCCTTGCTGCATGATCGCTTCCACGTAGTAACGCTGGCCCGCTTGAAGGAACACCGGTGGCCCTTGTTGATTTGGTTCCTCGTACCAGTCACGTGAGTCGGTCCAAGAGGTGACCCAGCAATTAGGGACCTTATTCTGGGGAGTCTCGTCGGTGCTTACGAACAGCTCAGAGGTGTCGTCACTGGAGATCCAAAACACATAATCGCCGTTGGTGGGGGGAACCACAAAGGCGCGCAACCGTTGTCCATAGTAGTTCATCCCCGTGTTCACGTCTGTCTCGAAGTTAGTGTAAATCTTAGTAAAGGCGGGGTCGGGATTGTTGGGCCAGTTTGGGTTATAGGCCGTGTTGGTCAAGGCATCGAGGGTATTGCCCACAGCCGAGTTAAGATTGGTCCAAAGCTGCCGATAGACGCCGAAGGTGGGGGGAGGGGGCGGCGCCAAATAGGAGAGGGTGACGTTGGCGAAGGTCGCCGTGCAGAGGTCGGAGTTGTTGTGGGCAGTGACGCACAAGCCGGGCAGGGGCGATGAGCTGACCATGGGAATGGATTGAGGAGATCCAATGAGTGTCCACGTTGTCCCATCGTTGCTGTAATAGGCGCTGAAGACGCCGCTGGCATTGACCAGCTTGACCCAGATGGGGACGAACTCCGCAGTGACTTGCTCATTGCCGCACGCTCCGCCTGTGCTGTTGCGCCACTGGAAGGCCACCCCGTTGGCAGGGGTGATCACTGCGTCCGCAAACATCGCCCCGGCGGTCGTGTTGTCTCGGATCATCACGCCCGCCTTGGCCCAGGGATCGGTGTCCGTGATGGTGTTCACCTGCGCCACGATTTCATTATCGGTCGTATTCCGGTACAGGAAATTGAACTGATCGGCGTTGTTCCAGATGTCGGCGCCACCCCCTGAAGCGGTCCAAGTCGGCGCGGAATAAGAAGCCGACCCTGCCACACCGGGGCTGCCGATATCAATGTCGGTCCACCCCGAGGGGAGGGCGGCGGCAGCGCTGAGGTTGCCCAGCACCCGAACCAACCAAAGAACCGTGCCCAACAGCGCTCGCGATGGGAGGCGTGCCCCAGGCCACAGGAATCGCGTGAGATCAAGTCGGCGGACTCCGCGGGGACGGAGCCTGCTCATGAGGGAGTGAGTGTTATCCATATACATAAAGCGAATGGATCTCCACCATCAAGGCGGAGAGGAAGCGCACACCAGGATGGGCGCTAGGCGTGGAGACCACGGTTGGTTCCTGTGGTCAACAAAACACATAAAACCTTGTAGAGTCAAGCAGTTCTTATGCCACAGCTATCTGGATCAGGAAGACATACAGCACTAGCGGTGGTCGTGGCCGGTGACGACGACTGCGCCGCGGAGGCAGCGGGTAATTGCAGCACATTCTGGTTCAAAGCTAGGCGGTCCCCATTCAACACACGAAGACCGGCCACGTGGCGCGCCAAAACCGGCGGAAGTCCAGCACTCGCCCAAATTCCGGGAAGCGGAAAACTGCGCTGCATGGGGCAAAACCCCGACGAATACAGACGACTATGGTATGCATCGGGACGTACATCGTGCCCGTCAATTTCTATCCGACGGTAAGGAATGCATGGGCTTGCTGTCAATACCGAAAACGCTCATTTCCTGGGGCAGACGGCTAATAACTGAACGGCTTGTGGCCCTGTTGAGGCGGAATTCCGGCCCGCCGCCGAGGCTAACGCGGCATCTTCCGGAAAGGTCTAGCCGGCTGGTGCGGTGCCCAGCAAGAGCAGCCGCCGGTGCCGCTCAGCTTTCGGCTCGTGCGCCAGCTTGTCGGCAGCCTCATAGAACTTTCCCAAGTCGGCGCCGGTCTGTGCCAGCAACTGCTCGAAGCCGGGCACCAGGTCGTAGTAAGTAGCGACTGAATTGAGCTGGGCATTGTTGAGGGGACTGGCGAACCACTCGTCGTACTCCGTGACCCCACCCCACTGGGCCTTGAGTTGCGTGTATTCGTGCAGGAGGCGGTCGAGCAGGGCCTTTTTTTGCTGCCGCAACTCTTCGCGCGGAACTGCCCGTTTCTTCCCCGTCGCGTTGACCTGGCCTCCCTCGGTGCGCACGTCGCCATAGAGCGCCTCCAGTCGCTCGCGCGTGTCCATGATCAGGCGAGCAAACTGGGCGGTGCGCCGAAGCTCAGCGAGGTATTTCTCCAGCGCGGCCTGATCGCCGTTGGCCCGCAGCCAGCGCTGGGCGCCTGCCTGGCCAACGGTCGTAGCGAAGGCCTCGTTGAAATCGGTGTCACCGCTGGCGAAGACCCGCTGGTGGCCCAACTCGTGGAAGATGGTCTCGGCCAGGTCGGGTTCGGGGTCGAAGATGAAAGTGTTGAGCACGGGGTCCTTGAACCAGCCCAGCGTCGAATACGCAGTCACGCCGCCGACATAGACGTCATAGCCTTTCTCTTGCAACGAGGCGGCGTACTTCTGGGCGCCGCGTTCGGCGAAATAGCCGCGGTAATCGAGGCTGCCCACGAAGGGATACCACCACGTCTTCGGTTCGAGCGAGAATTCCGGCGCGGCTTCAACGTTCCACACCACGAACGGGCGGTGCACATCGGCAAACTTCTCGTAATGCCCATCCACGGGGAGGTGCAAGTCCTTGGCCGCGAAGGTGCGCAGGCTTTGGACGAGCTGCAGCCTCGCCTTGAGCGGCGCGGGCGTCTGCGGGTCAGCTACCAGCTTCTCGATCTTCTGCTCGTGGGCAACGATCTGGTATTGGCCCTTAATCGCCTGACCGTAATAGCTGAGCGTCTGGCAGCCGGACATCACCAGCACGGCCAACAGTAGGGCGGGCGCCAGCAACCAGGTTCGCAGGCGCCGTGCCGGTGGTGGGTTCCGATTCATCAAGTTACGCACTTCCCATTAAATCGGGGCAGGCCGTTTGGCAAATGCTGAGTAAGGAAAACTTCTGACGAAGGTTGACATTGGCGCGCGAAATCAGTAAATCCTGCGCCGTTCAGTAATTGAACCTATGCAAAACGTTCAACTCGGCCTCATTGACTACGCCATCCTGGCCATCTACGTCATCTTCGTCATCGGCATCGGTTTTGCGCTGAAGCGCTACATGAAGAGCTCGTCGGACTTCCTGACGTCGGGCCGTTCGATACCAGCTTGGGTCACGGGTCTTGCCTTCATCTCGGCGAATCTGGGCGCGCTCGAGCTGGTGGGGATGGCCGGCAGCGGGGCCAAGTACGGCATCGCCACCTGCCATTTCTACTGGGTCGGCGCCATTCCGGCGATGATCTTCCTGGCGGTGTTCATGATGCCCTTCTATTATGGCTCCAAGGCCCGCTCGGTGCCGGAATACCTCAAGCTTCGATTCGACGAACGGACCCGCTGCCTGAACTCCATCTCGTTCGCCGTCATGACCCTCTTTGCCTCGGGCATTTCCATGAACGCGCTGGCCAAATTACTGAACCAGTTGCTCGGCTGGAATTATGACATCAGCCTGTGGATTTGCTCCGCGGTGGTACTGGTCTATGTCCTCAAGGGTGGCCTTACCTCGGCCATTTACACGGAGGTACTGCAGTTCTTCATGATCGTGCTCGGTTTCGCGCCGGTCGTCTATCTCGGCATGAAAGACGTTGGCGGCTGGGACATGTTGACGAAGAGGCTCTCCCAGGTGGCCCAGCACCCGGCCGCCTTGGGTTTGACCGCTGACAGCGGCAAGGTGTTCGCCCCGGACGCCTGGAGCAGCGCCTGGAAACCGCTGTTGGCCGGCCCGGCGTCGAATCCGATGGGGGTGGACTGGTTTGCAATGGTTTTCGGTTTGGGTTTCGTGCTGTCTTTCGGCTACTGGTGCACGAACTTCCTTGTCGTGCAGCGCGCCATGGCGGCCCGGAACATGAGCGCGGCCCGCCGCACACCGCTAATTGCGGCGGTGCCGAAAATGATCTTCCCCGTGCTGGTAATTCTGCCCGGCATGATCGCCGCCGCCCTCGCCGTTACGGCCAAGGATGGCTACCACTTGCCACCCAAGACGCTCGATTCGGCCATGTATGCAAAGGCCATCCCGGCGCTCAAAGAAGCGGCGGAGAAGAATCTCACCGGCACCGCCGCCGCACAATTGATCTCCGAGGCCGCCGGGGTGAAGATGCTCCCGGACAAGATTGACGCCCTAGTGAAAGCCGCGCCAACGCTCAAGGACAAAGAGCTAAAGGACGGGCTACAAAACGCGGTCGCGGAGAACAACTACGACGGAGTGATCCTCTCCCTGGTGCAAAGGTACTGCCCGTCCGGCCTGCTGGGGCTGGCGCTCACGGGCTTGCTGGCGTCGTTCATGTCGGGCATGGCCGGCAATGTCACCGCCTTTAACACGGTCTGGACCTACGACCTTTACCAGGCCTATATCGCGCCAAACAAGAGCGACGATCACTACATGTGGATGGGCCGCTCGGTCACGGTCGTGGGCATCCTGTTGAGCATCGTCTGTGCTTACCTCGTTAGCCACTGGTCCAACGCGATGGATATTATCCAATTGGTGTTCGGCTTCGTGAATGCGCCCCTGTTTGCCACCTTCCTGCTCGGCATGTTCTGGGCGCGGACCACCGGCACGGGCGCCTTTCTTGGCTTGCTGGCCGGCACAGGCACCTCGGCTCTATTCCATGCGCTGACCTCGGCGGTGGGCAACGTCCCGGGCATCAAGGGCGGCTATCTCAGCGTCGTGAAGGTATTCCCGAGCGACATGGCGCAGAACTTCTGGCTGGCCAGCTCTGCCTTCACGGTCTGCTTCGTCCTGACGCTGGTCATCTCGCTGGCGACCCAGCGGACCAAGACCGACGAGGAACTCAAGGGCCTGGTCTATTCGCTGACACCCAAGCTCAAGGACGAAGAGAAGGCCTGGTATTTGCGGCCGGCGGTGCTGGGGGTCATTCTGCTCGCCTGCTGCGTGGTCCTGAACCTGATTTTCTGGTAAAACGAAAGGAACACCGTTATGGGTCTTGATATACGCTGGCCGATTGGTCTCTTGTTCTCACTGGTGGGCGCGCTGCTCGTCATCTACGGGCTCGCGACCGTATCCGACGCCGAGATTTACCAGCGCTCGCTGGGCATCAACGTCAACCTGCGCTGGGGCCTGGTGCTGCTGGTCTTCGGTGGCTCCATGCTCCTGTTGGCGTGGCGCGCGAGCCACCAGCCCCCCGAGGCGCCCACGCCGGACAAGAAGTGACACCGATGAGAGCGCAGGTCCGGAAATCCAGCTTCGGCAAACTGCCTGACGGCTCGGCGGTGGACCTTTACACCCTGGAGAACGCCAGCGGCCTCGTGGCCAAAGTCACCAATTACGGGGCGATCATCACTGAGTTGCACGTGCCCGACCGCCGCGGGCAACTCGGCGACATCGTGCTGGGCTTCGACAACCTGGAGTCGTACCTCAAGCCGCATCCGTATTTTGGGAGCACCGTCGGGCGGGTGGCCAACCGGATTGCCAAAGGCCGGTTCACGCTGGACGGGAAGACCTATACGCTGGCAATTAACAACGGCACGAATCACCTCCACGGCGGCCTTAAGGGCTTTGATAAGGTCCTCTGGCACGCCGAACCGCAGCTCGGGGCGGCGGTAAGATTTGCTTACACGAGTCCTGATGGTGAGGAGGGCTATCCGGGGACGCTGGAGGTGGCCGTCACCGTGACCCTGACGGATGCCAACGAGTTGCGCCTGGACTACCGCGCTGTCACGGACAAGCCGACGCCCGTTAACCTGACCAACCATTCCTACTTTAATCCTGCCGGGCAGGGGGATGTGCTCCGGCACGAGGTGATGATTGCCGCAGACCGTTACACGCCGTCGGACAGCACGCTAATCCCCACCGGTGAGATCCAGCCGGTCAAAGGCACACCGATGGATTTCACCCAGCCACAGGCCATTGGCGCGCGCTTCGGGCAATTGCACAACGTCCCGGTGGGTTATGACACCAATTACGTGCTGAACAGCGGCGGCAAGGGCCTGGCCCTGGCGGCGCGGGTATATGAGCCGGAAACCGGGCGCGTGATGGAGGTGCATACTACCGAACCCGGCGTTCAGTTCTACACGTCGAATTTCCTCGACGGTTCATTGACTGGAAAGCGCGGCATTGTGTATCGGCAGCACGCCGCGCTGTGCCTCGAGACGCAGCATTTCCCGGACGCGGTCAACCGGCCCGCGTTCCCGTCCATCATCTTGCGCCCGGGCCAAAGCTACCGCCAGACAACGGTGCATAAGTTCTCGGCCCGATAGACCGGTCTCTTGCCCTCCGCTGACACGCGTATGACACTCAACGAACTCGCCCGGGAGACAGCACAGCAATTCAGCAAGGCCTTCGGGCAGCCGCCCCGCTGGGTCGCCGCCGCGCCCGGCCGGGTGAACGTCATCGGCGAGCACACCGATTACAACGACGGGTTCGTGCTGCCGATGGCCATAGACCGTTACACGGTCATCACCGCCGCGCCCGCGGCAGATCGGGCCAAGCGGATTCAACTTCGCTCGACGGCAGGCAATGGGGCAGTCAGCCTTGATCTGAGCCAGCCGGTGAAACCCGCTGCGAAGGGGACATGGTCGAATTACCCGGTTGGGGTAATCGCGGGCTTCCTCGGGCGGGGTGTGCGTCCGGCCGGGTTTGACGCCTTGATTCACTCGACGGTGCCGCTGGGAGGCGGGTTATCCAGCAGCGCGGCGCTGGAAGTTGCCACCGCGACGCTGCTGGAGGCCATGACGGGCCACAAGCTTGACCCGGTGGACAAAGCGTTGCTGTGCCAGAAGGCGGAGCACGAATATGCCGGGATGCCTTGCGGCATCATGGACCAGTTCATCTCGGTGATGGCGAAGGAAAACCATCTGCTGCTGCTGGATTGCCGCTCGCGCCGGCCGGAACTGGTGCCGATGACCGATGCCTCCGTGGCGCTGCTCATCGTCAATACGAATGTGAAACACGAGCTGACCGGCGGTGAGTACGCCAAACGCCGCGCCCAATGCGAACAAGCGGCAAAGACTCTTGGTGTGCCCTCCCTGCGGGATGCCACCGGGGACATGCTGGAGCGCGCTCACGGGAAGATGGAGGAAGTAGTATTCCGACGTGGCCGGCACGTCATCAGTGAGATTGAGCGGACCATCCATGCCGCCGAGGGCGTGCGCGCGTCCAACTGGCCTACGGTTGGCCAGCTCATGTATGCTAGCCATACATCGCTCCGGGACGATTACGAAGTGAGCTGCCCGGAGCTGGATGCGGTGGTGGAGATCGCCCAGGCAATTGGGCCGAAAGGCGGCGTCAGCGGCTGCCGTATGACGGGCGGCGGCTTCGGCGGCTGTGCTGTGGCGTTGGTGCGCACGGATGCGGTCGCGGCAATCTCAGAGCGCATCGCTTCGGAATACGAGCGCCGCACGCGGATCAAGCCCACGCTGTTCGTCTCTCGCCCTGCCGCCGGAGCTACCGTGCTGAAAGCCTGACGCAGCGTTGGCAGCCCCCCCCTTCGGCTCATCGCGTAACCTGTTCCAGTTACTCCATAGCCCCACCGGACGGTTGGAGGAATAGGGGGCCAGAGGTTTAGGGCGCCAAGCTGGGTTCGGATGGGTCGCCGAGACGCGGCAAACGGGCGAAGGGCCAGAGCCGGGGCACCGTCTAGCTTGAAAGTGAGATACTCCCCTGTGCTCCCTCGAACGGAATTCAGTCTTGCCCGGAGGCGCTCGCTTATTCTGGCCTAACCGCGTCGTACATCGCGACGACATTGGCAGGTGGCACGTCGGCCAGGATATTGTGGACCTGCTGGAAAACGAAGCCGCCGCCGGGCTGCCAGATCGCCACTTGCCGGCGGACGTGCTCACGGACCTCGGCGGGAGTGCCCTTAATCAGCACGTCGCGGGTGTCGCAGCCGCCGCCCCAAAAGGTGAGCCGGCTGCCGAAGTCGCGTTTGAGGCCTGCGGGGTCCATGCCGCGACAAGTGATTTGCACCGGGTTGATGGCGTCGAGCCCAGCATCAATCAGATCGGGCAGCAATTCGCGGACACCGCCGCAACAGTGCAGCATGATCTTGAGGTGCGGGGCGCGCTGCTTGACGAATTGCCACATCGCGTGCTCGTGCGGCTGGAAGTATTCGCGATACATCGCGGGCGAGACTTGCGGGCCGGACTGCATGCCCAGGTCATCGCCGAACAGGATCACATCAATGTACTCTCCCACCGCGCTGAGGAACCGGTCGAGGTTGCGTAGGTGCATCTCGACCAACTTGTCCAGGAAGTGGTGCGCCCGGTCCGGTTCGCCGGCCAGGAGCATGAAGAAGTTGTCGTTGCGGTAAAGGAACTGGCCGAATTCGAGCAGGTTGCCGCCGAACAGGCCGATGATTGCGCGCTCGGATTGCTGCCGCAACCGGCGAGCGCCATCCCGCAGGACTTGGGCGCCGTCCGGGCCGGCGACAATCGGCCCCGGCGGGGAGGCAATCGCTGTCCACATGCTCTCCGGAATCACCGCTTCGATATGGTCGGGGTCGTCCTGTTCGAGAAACGGCCAGTGGGTCTGCTCGAAATACCAGACATTCTCAGGCATGCGGGCGATGACGCGGCCGCTCACCTGGGAGCGGATCACCCACTCGCCGTTGTCACGCTGTGGCAGTGCCCATGCGGGCATGAGGCACGGGGTGCCATCGGGCAGCGTCCACTCGGCCCAATATCTGTCCTCGTGTGCAAAGGCGCGACCCAGCTCGATGGCGTCCACTTGGAAGCGCTGCAAGACGTCTTCATCCACAATCGCAAGTTGCTGGACCGGGTCATAGACTCGAATGGGTTTCTTGGGCAGGCCAAGGTGGTCGCGTAGCCGGGCGTACGCCATCGCGGCGACGCCCGAAGAGCGGTGGCCGGACAAATCAACCGGCACGCGGTCCGCCTCCTGGTGGTTCAGCGCCGCGAGGATTCGTTCACGTGAGGTCATAACATCGCCATCGGGTGTTTCAGATACTCAGCCAACTACGCCAGCCTGCCCGCGCGCTCTCCCCAGGTCAAAGGCAAAACGGGCAAGACGGACCTGCGGGGCCTGATCAAGAACATGTCAGGAGGTGACGGAAACGATGGATGGCGAACCGCCTCGACGACCCCGAATGCAATGTCCGCCTCCTCGCTCAGGTCATCCCGGTGAGCCTGGAGGCGGTAAGTTGGTCCAACTTGTTCGCGGTTGCCGCCAGGCCGTTCGATGAGCAAGCTGTGCATGTGGACACGGTGACCAATCGGCAGAGGTTTTACCTGCTGCTGCCTTCGCAGTAATACAGGTGGCGACTTATGACACCCGAACAACTTCCCTTTCTCGCTGTGGCCGTGTTGATGGTGGCCTTCCTTTATTCCTCGGTCGGCCACGCGGGCGCGTCCGGCTACATCGCGGTGATGTCGTTGTTCAGCCTGGCTCCGGAGGTGATCAAGCCGACCGCGCTGTTGCTCAACATACTCGTGGCCAGCATTGGAGCGTGGCAGTTCTGGCGCGCCGGGCACTTTTCGTGGCGGCTGTTCTGGCCCTTTGCGTTGCTCTCCATCCCCGCGGCCTTCCTGGGCGGCTACATCAACCTCCCGACCCAAGTGTTCAAAGCCGCCGTGGGCCTCGTGCTCTGGTTCTCCGCCGCGCGCTTTCTCCTGCGGCCTGGAGCCGACGACGTGGTCCAGGAGCCATCCCGCGCGGCGGCCCTCTCCATCGGTGCCGGGCTCGGTCTGCTCTCCGGCCTGACGGGGACGGGGGGCGGCATCTTTCTGACGCCGCTCCTCCTGCTGATGCGCTGGGCTCGCACCAAGACGGCGGCGGCCGTTTCCGCCCTCTTCATCCTGGTGAACTCGGCTTCCGGCCTGCTCGGCAATGTGGCCAGCACCCGGCGGCTTTCCCCACTCGCCCTCATGCTGGCGGTGGCCGTCGTGATCGGTGGCACCGCAGGTTCCTATTTCGGCAGCCGCCGGTTTCCGCACACCGTCATCAAGCGCCTGTTGGCGGTGGTCTTGCTGATCGCGGGCGCAAAGCTGATCTTCACCCGGTAAGCCCGGGTTAGTCCATTGCTGGCCACGAAGAGCGTGGCATGGGAGAGTGACCGGGCATACTATGGGAGCCTCCTGGAAGCGCCTCCGGCCCCCAACTTCACCGGCTGCGCAACCGGAAGAAGGCCGGGCCTACGCCAATCTCGTTGGTGAGGACATAATTACTGCCTAAGATGGCAATGTCGTTTGTCAGCGCGATCCAGGAAGCTCCATAGTCAAGAGTGCGAGTGGTCTCCAGCACAAAGTTGCTCGCTGCTATTGGCCAGGAGAGGACAACCTGGTTGGTGGACAACAGGATTTCGAGTGTCGGCAATGGGGGCGATGCGAGCATTCCTTTCCGAATAGTGTTGTTGAAGGAATCCGCTACGAAGAGATTACCTGCTTTGTCCACTACGATGCCCGAGGGTCCATTAAACCGCGCGCTCGTCCCCGTGCCGTCGTTGGTCCCGGCCTGTAAGGCCAGCCCGGCCAGCGTGCTGACTACCCAGGAACTGCCGGTCGGGGCGACTTTCCTAATCGTGTCGTTAAACTGGTCCGCCACATACAGGTTCTCCGAGGCGTCCACCGCAATGCCATTGGGTCCATTGAACATCGCCGTGCTAGCAGGCCCGTCGTTGGCACCGCGGTTGCCGGAGAACCCCGCGACCGTCGTGGTCACCCAATCCGGTCCGATTGGCGCAATCCTCCGGATGGCGTTGTTGCCAAAATCCGCCACATAGAGATTGCCGCCGACGTGCCGCGCGATCCCAAAAGGAAGGTTGAATTCCGCGTCGCCATTGGTGCCGTCCACGAAGCCGCCATATAAGTTGCCCCCCACCCCGGCCAGGGTGCTCGCCACCCAGTTGCTTCCGACCGGTTTAACCCCGCGAACCGTGTAGTTGAGCTCGTCTGTGACATAAAGCCCGTCGGCGCTGTCCACCGCAATCGCCCGCGGAGCATTAAACCGCGCGTCGCTATCGGTCCCATCAGCGAAACCTTTGGCCCCGGCGAGCCCGGCCACCGTGCTGACTACCCAGTTGGTGCCGATGGGAGTGAGCTTCCGGACCGTTTGGTTGTAGTTATCCGTGACGAAGAGATTGGTGGCGGTGTCAACGGCCACCGCGCTGGGGTGATCAAAACGCGCGTCGTCGTTTGTCCCGTCAGCGGAACCGAGAGTGCCGGCCAGGCCGGCCAAGGTGCTCACGATCCAGTTGGTGCCCGCGGGCGCGAGCTTGCGAATCGTATGGTTGTCCATGTCCGCAACGTAAATATTCCCCGCACCGTCCAGGGCCAGCCCGGCAGGATCGTAGAACCGCGCATCGCTGTTCGTGCCATCGGCAGCCCCACCAGGCCCGGCCACACCCGCGATGGTGGTGAAGGTATAAGACTGCCCGGCCACATTGGCCATCGAAGCAGACCAAAGGCCGCAGAGCAGCAGGATGCGGGGGAAGAATGCTTTCATATTAGTCGGCTGCCACGGCTTGTCATCCGCCCGGCTGGATCTCGGCATAAAGCCAGGCGCGCGCGTAAACCCACCACCGTTTGGCGGTGGCTTCCGAAATGCCTAGCACGCGCGCGGCTTCCTCGAGGGTCATCCCAGCAAAATAACGCAGCTTCACCAGTTCGGCCTTCTCCTTGTCCAGCGCTGCCAATTGGGTGAGGGCCTCGTCTATAGCCAGCATTTGGTCGTCGGGGGCGGGCGCGGCGATTTCGAGTTCCTGGAGGTCAAGGGGCGCTTGACCGGCGCCGTGGCGGAGGGCCTTCTTGCGGCGCGCGTTTTCGATGAGAATACGGCGCATCGCCTCGGCAGCGGCGCCGAAGAAGTGCGCGCGGCTGTCCCACGTTTCGTCCTTACCGCCAGCCAGCCGCAACCAGGCCTCGTGCACCAGCGCGGTGGGCTGCAGCGTCTGACCCGGGGCTTCATTGGCCATCTTGCAGGCGGCGAGCTTGCGCAATTCGTCATAGACCAACGGCAGCAATTGGCCGGCAGCCTTGGGATCGCCTTGCTCGATGGCGTTAAGGATATGGGTAACGTCGTTCATTTCCCTTCGGCAGCCGGGGCCGGGGTTCCAGTTATGAGCGCTTGGGCCTCGCGCAGCAAGAACTGAGCGATAAGCCCATCGTTCCAGTCAATCCGGCCAGGCTTCGCCAACTCCGTCTCGGCAATTTTGGTGCCCTGGGCGAGCGCCTCGCGGGCGGCGTTGGTTTGGCCCAACTGATATTCTGTCATCGCCAGCGTCGCATCCGCCTGCGCCGTGCGTGCGGGCGAGCCCTCCTGCGCCGCAGCTTTCCGCAGCCACTCCAAGGCGCCGGCAAAATGGCCCTGGCGATATTCAGCCAATCCCTTCACGAACATATAGTAAGCCCATGAAGGGTTAATTGGACCTGCCGCCACGGCTTTATCAGCCATCTTCGCGAGTCGGTCCAGGCTGTCGGTGGGTGGAGGAAGCATTAGGCAATCCTTCGCGATTCGCTCAGCGACGGTTGGGTCGGTTGTTCCCTCAAACTGGCTGAGGGCTTGCTCGCAGAGCTTCCGGTATGCCCCCAAATCTCCGGTTTGGACCAGCAGGGGCGCAAGATAGTGATAGGCGTAATGATTGGTGGGATCAGCGGTGACCGACCGGGTGAAGTTCCTGATGGCCGCCGGCCATTCCCCGCGGCGCCCGTACACGTCGCCGAGAGCATTATAGAGGATTGAAGCTTGCGGGATAATCGGCGGAATATCGCTTATCACCTGCTCCGCCTCCTCGATATTGCCTTGGCTCAGCAGCCGCCCGGCGATGGTGAACTTCTCGGCGATGGGCGCCATTTCGCGCATCTGTCTTTCGAGCGCCAGCCCCTTCTCCGCCTGCTCGCGCAACTCCGCCTGCCGGCGCTCGGCGGCGACGGCTCGACGCAGGGCTTCTTTTTCGCTCCGGAGCGCGTGTCGCTCCTGGATAAACAAATAGAGGGACAAGCCCAACCCCAGGACGAGCGCGGCGACGACGGCGGCTGCCGCGGCGAAAGCGGTCTTGTTCCGGCGCACCCATTTCTGAAACCGGTAGAGACCGCTTGGGGGCCGGGCCTCGATCGGTTCGTTCTTGAGGAACCGCTGAACATCGAGCGCCAGGCCGCTGGCGGATTCGAACCGGCGGGTCCGGTCCTTTTCAAGCGCTTTCATCACAATCCAATCCAGGTCACCGCAGATGAAATGGACCAGCTTGGGCGGCTCGGCGCTCTGGCGTTTGGCGACCGTGGTCAATTCGGCATCGAGCATGGTGCTCAGGCGGGTCGAAGGCCGCTGCGGTTCTTTCTCACGGATGGTGCGGCGCATCTCGTCCAGCCCGGATCGAATCAACTCCTGGGCATCAAACGGCGTCCGGCCAGCGAGCAATTCGTAGAGCAGCACGCCCAGGCTGTAGATGTCGCTCCGCGTATCAATGTCCAGTCCGCTCATCTCCGCCTGCTCGGGGCTCATATAGGCCGGTGTGCCGATAAACTGGCGCAACTCGGTATAGACGGTCAGGTTCGTCAACCGGCCTTCCGTGGCTTTGGCGATGCCGAAGTCAATAACCTTCGGCACAGGCACGCCATCATGCAGGGTGACCAGGATGTTTGAGGGTTTGATGTCACGGTGAATGATGCCTTTTTGATGGGCGTGTTGGACGGCGTGGCAGACCTGGACGAACAACGCGAGTCGTTGAGTCGTATTGAGCTGATTCTGATCGCAATAGTCGGTGATCTTAATACCCCGCACCAGTTCCATCACGAAGTAGGGACGACCGGTCTCTGTTGCGCCGGCGTCGAGGACCCGGGCAATGTTGGGATGGTCCATCATCGCCAGCGCCTGGCGCTCAGCCTCGAAGCGGGCAATGACGCTCCGGGTGTCCATGCCGAGCTTGATTACCTTGAGGGCCACCCAGCGACGAACGGGCTGGGTCTGTTCGGCGACATAGACCGCACCGCAGCCGCCTTCGCCCAGCTTTTCGCGGATTTTGTAATGCGCGATCACATCGCCGGGTTTCTCGGAAGGCGGCGTGGGCACCACTACCGTGCGGTTTTGGCCGGCAGGCGGGGCGGGCTCAAGGAACTCGCCGGCGCGGTCGTGAGACCGGAGCAGGAGCTCAATGCGCTGACGCAGTTGAACATCCTCGCCGCAGGCCTGATCGAGGTAGGCCGGGCGTTGTTCGGGCGGCAGCGCCAGGACGGCATCGAAGACGGCCTCCTCACCACGCGGTTCGGGGGGAGACGACGACGCGGGCTTCTGATCGTTTTCCATCGAGGGCAGCATAACCAAAATCTGCGGATGTGGAAGGTGGTTTCTGTCGAGTCCTGGGAGCGCCGCGGTCACGGCGCCGAGGCGAGCTTGGTCTGCAATTTCCCGTCTGCCGGGAACAGGGCGGCGCCGCGCTGCCAGACCGCCCGGGCATCGTCAGCGCGGCCGGCCTTTTGATACTGGTCGCCGAGCCAGGCGTAGGTGTCCGCGAACTGGGGTTGCGGGGTTTGGGTTTCCTGTTGTTGAATGAGGGTCTGGAAATTCTGGATCACCTCGTCGCCCTTGTTGAGCATAGGCGGCCAATAGGACATGGCGACCGCCTTGGTGAAGCGCGCCTCCCAATTGGAAGGGTCGAGACTCAAGGCCGTATCGAACAGCTTGTCCGCCTGCATGGCCAGGATGCCTTGTTCGCGCACGTCCTGGATGGTGCCGCACTTTTGCAGGTAAGCCTGGCCAAGGGCGGCCGGGTCTTCGGCGCTGCGCGGGTCGTTGGCGGTGCGCTGTTCCAGTTCGGCAATCGCCTGGTCGAGCTTGCCGGCCTCGCGCAACTGTTTCCAGGCCTCCGCCTTCTGCTGGTAAGTGGCTTGTGGTGAGACCAGAACATCAATCGTCCGGCTGAGCGAGGCGGCTTCAAGAGCGGGATTGACCAACGCGGCGGCCGTGTAGAAGGTTGCTTTTGCAGCGCCTGGCGCTCCAGCCGGCTGGGTTGGTTGTTCGGGTTGCCCGGCGACGGGTTCGACCGCCTGCGGAGCATCGCCCGTCTGAGCGGGAGCGGTTTCAGTTGCAGGTTCCGCGGGGGGCACAGCCCGCGTGGTGGGCCGATTCAGATGCCATCCCAGGCCAACAACCACAACGCCGACTCCAATTACTGCCATGATCAATCGTTTCATAATAGCCTTTCGTTTTGCCGCCCGAGGGCGGCGGGTTCACTCGTTCCATCAGACAATGCGAAATCCGCGAGGAAAAGGGCTCAGGGATTCTTGGATTATTTTGGCCCGTTGACCGGCCAGATGCCGGCAGGGCAAAGCGCCGCTGCCCTTCGCCGCCCGGCGTTGGCTGGCGATTCGGACACGCACTTCACGCGCCAACATGACGCCAATGCCCTCTCAACAGTCGGCCCTCGACCCGCTCAAACAAGCATGGACAATCAGCAAACCGACAAACACATCGCCTCGTGACGCCTTGCAACACGTCCAATTTGAGGGCCATTACTCGTTAGACGGTGGTAAACCTCATTCAGTGCCCCCGGGTTTGAGCTACTGTGATCGCTGCAACCCTCTTTGTGGTAGAATGTTTGAGCGATCGTGGCCCTGCCGCAGTCTAATTATCCAAGCGAAGTTCCCGCGGGTCTCGAATTATGTCGCCGACCAAGCTCAGAATGGGCATCATGATTGCGCTACTTACTGTTATTGTGGCGGCCCCGGTGGTGATTCAACATCGAGTCATACGGGAGTTGCGCGAGGAGAATGTTTCCCTGCGCGGACAGAAACAGCAATCGGCCCAGTTGGCCAAGGAAACCCAGGACCTCTCGAATCGGCTCGTCCAGGCAAGCATTTCCCAATCCCCTCCGAATGACCCCTCGCGAGAGCTGCTCAGATTGCGTGGCGAGGTGTGAATCATAGAGGCCCTTGTTCCTCCAGGATTCTGGCGTTTGCACCTAGCCATTGATCGCTCAGCCACTGAGCGATATGGGCGAGTTGCTGCGCTCCGGGATTCTTTGAGCCAACGTTGCGGGCGGCGATCGCGCGCACCCGAGCCAATTGCTTCCGCAACAAGGCGCGCTTGCTGGGATCGAGTCGCCCAGCCTTGAGCCGCGCTTCAACTAGGCCGGGGGTAGTCAGAGGAGCTGGCACAGCCCAGTCCCGGTCGGTCCCGAATACGCGGCATAGTTCGGGTTCATCCGACGAGTTTGATCCTGGCTTGGTGTAGGGCGAGGAGTTTGAGGATGAAGAAGGCTTCGTCCCGATAGCCATAGGCTTGGCGGGTGAGGGTCTTGATCTTGTTGTTGACGCCTTCC
>Ga0326727_10001425_pt1 | contig 88475 bp, 91 predicted proteins | sample MB2enrmetagenome_FD_207643 | JGI IMG/M metagenome (GOLD analysis project Ga0326727, IMG submission 207643) | Lab enriched peat soil microbial communities from McLean, Ithaca, NY, United States - MB29MY | ecosystem: Environmental > Terrestrial > Soil > Wetlands > Peat | place: USA: New York...
GACTTATGGCGGAGTAGGATGTCTGAGAGGATGTCTATGACCAAACGTTTCGGTTGACTTGAAGTGATTGCTTCACCGATCTGCAGGTTCACGTCCGTCAGGTTCTCGATGCCTTTCCCTGGGACGATGCCTCTGGCAGGCGAGACGGGCTTATCACTACAAATCAGCGACCTTACGTTCTCGCCCGTGTCCTGCGTAATGGTTTCGGCGGAGGAAACGGTTCGACATATCAACAGGCTCTCTTCCTTGGAAGTCCTGAGGAAGCCCCCAACGAGAAGAGGAACCTCATCACTTGCGGGACCACTAAGAACGATCGCCGTTCCACTCAGGAATCCGCCCTTTAGAGCCTCATCTAACCTACCGTAACCTGAGGAAACCCTAGTTCTAGCAGTAGTGACGGTCGCCTTCTCTTCCAACAGTTAATGTTTACCAGCTTCTCGCGATGAGAAGGCAGACTGACCATCGGTATTTACGATTTGTTTGCAATGTCCGCCTTTGCTAATGCGAGAAACTATGGCTCAACCTCTCCGAACTTGGCTTTGTTGGCGTGACTCGCTTGGAACGTGCCTTTTCAGGGTGGGCCTAGCGGAGACTATTGTTGTGTAGGTTGTGGGTTCGTTGGTGCGGGTACAGGTGTAGGACCACGGAGTCTTAAGACGAAGTAGCCGATCAGAGCGATGGCGGCTAAAGCGAATAGGCCGGTCAGGATTGTTGGCGTGTAATCGACGGTTGGAGTTGCTAGAGGCGTCTGGGCTTGTTGGGTTACGGTTGTGGTCTGGGTTTGGGTTTCAGTGGTTGGGGCTGCGGTCGTAGTCTGCTGGAGTACTGCTTGTTGTTGATAGAGGGGCGTTACTGAGCTGACATCGATCCCGGTGTATTGGCAAACGCTGTTGCTTGGAGTAGCTAGGCCCGTCACGGTAACTTGCTGGTTCAGGTACTGGCCCGTGTAGATGCCCGTCAAAGCGATGTAGCAACTCTGATCTGCGGATGGGATGAGGACGAAGCTGATGTTCGTGTTCACCAACTCTCCAGGCACGGAGACGCTGACTTGCTGCTGTTGGTAATAGGGGGAGCCGTAGCCGGTGTATGGGCATGCGACCGTGCACGGCTGCTGATAGCTAGGATAGCTCGGGTAGCTTGGAGAATAGCTAGGGCTTGTTGAGCAGTAGTAGTACCCCGGCGTCCCACATTGACCACCGTACTGGTATGAGGGATAGGTGCCGTAGCCTTGGTAACAGTATTCGGCGCCGTTGCAGGCCTGGCAATTCTGATACGCCGGATTGCACTGGTAGGGTTGACTGTTGTAGCTTGGATAGGAACCATAGTAATGCCCGTTATTCCCATTGTAGCCGCCGTTCCCGTTGTGGTTGCGGCAGTTCGAAGTCCAGGAATTCCACCAGTGACAATTACTTGTCGGCGCAGTCTGAGCGTACACGGACTGAGAACCAACCACACCAACAATTGCCACAAGTAGAAGAGCAATGACTAGCTTTTTCATCAAATTTTCACGCATTCTTCTCGCCCCCTTCTCTTCTTGGCTCTGAAATTTCGAAGCCAACTTGAAGGTCCCTTTCTGTCTCCGGATGGATCTGAACCCCACATTTTGGACAGTAATACTTCCTTGAGAAGAGGCCTCTTTTCTCTTGGATGCACTCCGTACATAGCTGGCCACAGTTTGGACAGCTGTAGAATTGGACGATAGTTTCGTCTCTTCTTTCATGAATTACGCCGAAAATTCCGTCTGAGTGTGCTGAGCAGGCTCGCCTCCCGCAGTTGACGCAGACCGAAGCTCCGAAGCCTCCACATGCTGGGCAGGCCCAACCCTTCTCCGCAACACAGGCCCGACAGACATAGCGGACCACTCCGAAATTCGCGACCGGACACATACAGGTTTGACAGAAGTCCACAGTCCCACATTCAGTGCATCTAAAGGATTGCAGGAGTTTGACGGCTTTTCCGCAGAGAGGGCAGTGGTGCGTTCTAGAATCGCTAACAACTGTTCCGTCCCCTGGACGCACGAACTGGGCTTCGGTTCCACAATGGACACACTTGTACTCATTCGATTTGCCGGTTGGCTCTGCAGATCCCCCACACCTTGGACATCGAATCGCAAGAATTGACATGGCTTTCACCCGAAGTGATTATGTGAGAAGACAAGTCCCGCTGTGGCTAGGGCCAGGGAAGCGGCCGCGATCCCCCATGCTCCTTTGAGGAAGCTGATGAGGCCGAATGTTCCGATAATCGCGGCCAGAATTAGGCCGTTCGAATCGAAACCTCCGTTTAGATACGGCGTAGCAATCTTCGGCCTCCGGAAAGTGAGTAAGCCGGAAAGTCTAGGAGCTCGGCTGAACCGTACGCCTGTATTCTTAGGCGCGGCTTTGAATGGTTGAATGAACCTCTGGCTCCTCGGAGCCGCCGGCGTAGCGACTCGAGGGAGCGTGGACGGGGGAGCTGGGGTTTGAGTGACAGGTAGAGGACCTGCGTATGCGGTGCTTAGTTGCTCACTGAACCATTCGGGTTTCGTGAAGGTTTCTTTCTCGAAAGTTTCGGTATCGAACCAGTAATATTCATTCTTCTGGATCGGCTCTTTAATCTCCTTGTATGCCTCTCGAATCATGGGTCGCTCCGCGAAACGCTGAAACTTTGTCGGTTCCTTCAACAAGTAGACGTCGATCGGAAGGACGAGGTTTTGATTGACGATCGAAGAGGCATGCGCTATCAGAATAATGGATTGGTTGTTTTGTCGAGCGATTCGCATCTTTTCAGCCAAATTTCGGTTCCCTGGGTTGCGGCATGAGTATTGATCGAATTGCCGGCTCGCCTCGTCAATGAGGCATACGCCTCCCTGCGGCAGATCGTCTAGGTTGCTGATTGGTTTCACCCAATCCGGAAAGAGCTCGGGTCTCGGAGGTCGATAAACGAAGCATTGTCTGGCCGTCTTGGCATGGTGAGTGTCCAGGATGGAGCATCCGAGAGCGGTCTTTCCCTTACCCTTGTCTCCGATAATGAGGAAATGCGTACACGTGTTCACATGATCCTTGAACCGAGAGACGGGGACGGAGCTCTCGGCCGCGATAGGGGCTAGTGTCGTGGGGTCAAGTTTCGTTGAAATATTCGGTTGAGTTTCGGGAATTTCAGAAACAATTTGCTGAGTAAAATTGAACGAGAGAGTTGGAAGGACACTCGGCTCTGGACTTGGTAATTCGGTTAAGGTCTGGCCCGTATTTGCGACAGCAATTAGTGGTTTCTCACCTGAGCGGTCGAGGGGGAATGAAACAACCCCTCCCATCTCTTTACTCTCAAGTGACTTGGATTCCAATTTGACTCCGCAATTCTTCGAGAAGTTCGCATAGTCTCGCACATGCCCCTTATCCGATTGGTGACTTAGTTTCAGATAGTCGGATTGCTCCGCTAGTTGCGGATATTCTCGATAGAAGACAGCTAGGTTCTCCTGCCATGAGAGAGCCGGGTCTAGATAGGCGTCGAAGTCGATTAGGTCCTCAGAAAGTCCGCAGAGCTTAGCCTTTTCTCGCATTCTAAGCTTGAATAACTCGGCTGGGAATCGTGGCGATTTCATCAAATTTCATCGTCCTCCGTGTCCGGTCCTTGGTCGTCCCAGTCATGTAGATCCGGAACCCACCAGTCCTTAGGTCGAATTGCCATGTTCCTCAATCGCTCCTTAGTCGTTGTATTTGTGAAAGCGGCCGTCGTCATGTCGGAGCGGGTAGAAGCTGCGACCCCTCTCTTTCCACTCCCACTCGCCATCTAGGCCCATTATCGGTGTGAACGTCTTCTCTTGGTGTCCGACCTCACCGAAGACTTTCGAGCCTTCGACTTGGATTATTTTGACGTAGAAATCGCCTAGGATGGTCATTATGGCGAATTCACCAATCTTCCATTGAGAGGCCGCCTCGCTGGCTGTGCGACCGGTCTTGTCTCTCCAGGGCGAAACGTCGCCTACTGCCTTGAAGTTCGCTACGTGAAGAGGGTTGCACATTTCAACGATTTTGTCGTCTTTGAAAATTTTCGAGTAGGTAGACTGCCCGTTCTCCGCAACCGAGTTGATTAGGTAGAGGCTTCGGCTTCCGAACATTCGATAAGTCGTTCTTGCTTTCGACTCAACTGCCACGGGACCAGGAAGTTCCATTCTCATTTTGTTGCTCATGTTTAGGCGCTCCATTCTAGCTGTGTTAATGATTAACACGCACGCGTCTTATAAAGCTTGTGTTAATGACTAACACACATGCAAGGAGTAAACACCACACGTACCCCTACGTGCAAGGGGCGCCAGCTTGCGCGTACGCTAGGCTAGCACTCTAGGGAAAAGACATGAAATGTTGCTAATATTGGGGATCTGATTTTTCAATCGAATTCGGAATTCGACATGAAAATTCGAATCGTTTCGTGGTTATTCAGGGTGTACTTCGTTAAAGTGTCTCCAGGCTTTCTCTAGAGCTTCGACGTCATTTTCTCCTTGGCTGATATGGCCGCAGCCTAGAATTAGGCAATGCACGGTCGCCATTCTCTCACCCTATGCTCCGTTGCGCTTCGCGTAGGCAGCCCTGAAAGCTTTGATCAGTTTGATGTCCGCATAAATCTCCTTAAAGTCAATTTGGCGGGCATACCGTGCAGTGTTTCTCACCGGTGCAGTTCTATCTCCGTCGGCGTCCAGATACTCCTGAATCGTTTTCCGTTCAACGTCAGTTAGGAGGCGCTTTCTCAAAGCATGTAACTCCGAGTGTGGTAATGAGTAACACAACCCTTAATTAAGCGTTGTGTAGTAACCATTAACACACGGAGATATGCGTAATGGCAAGAAGATTTTTCCTACCTCTGAAGGAACGAAGGAAGTTAGGCCATGCCGCACGAAGCCGAGGCATGAGCGTTAAGGAATACGTGAATTGGGCTGTGTCCATTCTTGAGGGGGTGAAGCAAGAATGAGCGATTATACTGAAGGTCTAATTGAAGGGCTAGGGATCGCGATATTTCTAGCTGAGCGCCAGAAGAATCCAAGGAAGTTGCTTTCGGATTTGACTCACACCACCCAGCAGATTCAACTTATCAAAGCGGCCAAGTGCTTGGATAACATTAAAGTCGAGATAGGATACCAAAATTCCGCGACTCAGAAGCAGATAAAATAGCAGGGAAACTACGCAAAGACTTTTGAGAACTCGACTCGCGAAACGGAAGAGAAAAAGAGGACGATCGAGAACATACAGATCTCTGATCGCGCAAACCATCACGTGGGAAACCTCATGAATCCCCGAAGCCACCTTGTTTTCTTTGTTCTTCTACTGTCTTTCACGGTTGCACTCGCCTTAACGCCACAGGCCCTAGCGCAACAGGCCTACACCCAGCCAATGTTCCCAATCGACTGGACTTCAACAACCATTCTTGTCAGCTTACCTGCTAACCCGAGCTGGGCGATACAGCCAATTCAGCAAGCGATGCAAGACTGGAATCAAGCGCAATCATGGTTTCTTGAAAGCTATGAACCAGGCCAGCCGAACGCGAAGTACACCTTACAGCTAGCTCAAGCCGGGCAAAATCCGCAAGTAATCGTGAAATACGTGCCGGACACAGGACAAAATTGGGGAGGATACACCTACAATAATGGGCGGTCAATCTCGATCGTAATTAGCCTCTTCTACCGTGCGTCAGATCTTCAGATTGTTGCTGCACATGAGCTGGGTCATGTACTGGGATTGGGTGACAGTTGCGTTAAGGGTGACTTGATGCGTGGGGACTGCAACGGCCCATTTGTGACAACTAGCTACCCGCCATATCCGTCCACGCTTAACCTGTACGGCGTCTACCTCCAAGCAGTCACAGCCAACCAGTACGATTCGCAAGATTCAGTTAGTCTTCCGCCGCAAATACCATACTCTACTTGGACCCCAGGCATAACTTCTATTCCCGAATTTCCAGCAACCCTACGGATACTTTTAATGTCCGCACTCACGCTCACGATTATTTTACCTAAACGGATTACAGGCGGCGCCAGAGAACGATTATGGCGATAATGCCAGCCGCGACTGCAACCCAAACTATAGCGAAGAACGCGAGCGCCCACGTGTTAATGACTTCGAAAGAGCCGAGGCTTAAGGTGATGTATCCGCCAGGAAGCGGTAGCAAGGAGAAACGTCCGTAGCCTTTGACTTGGTCACCATTCGCATAGGCTTGTTTCGCACTTTCGTTTATGCCCGCTCCACCGTTGCCCCCTACCCCTTCGGGGCTTCCCTGCCCGCTGCCAGGCTTCCCAACGGGGGCTGTTTCTTCGTTAACCTGAAGCTGACAGTCTGCCCCAGTACATTCATAGAAGTGGCATTCGGAATTATCGCATACTTCGACCTGACCTCCAGGACTCACTTGCCCTGAACCTGGCACCTCGTACGGATTGCCAGCCGGTTTTGGTCCCAGATGTGACGGGCTGGGGAGCTGCACTTCGGCCCTGTTAGGCGTCAGAGTTGCGGTTAAGGTTGGACTCGGCTGGATTCCACAGTTTGTGCATCCGACCGCGCCTTGAAGATTGAGATCGGCCTCGCTAAATGTTGATCCGGTAACCTCAAGAGGTAGCACCGAAAGGCCACCTGGCGGCCTGACGGTTACGGTCGTTTCGATGTTCCATTGTACACGCCGCGTCTGAATTGTCGAGTTGCTACTTGGTAGATTGCAAGTCCAACCTCCTGTACTGTTCGTGTTGCATTCGTCCGCGAAGACCTGAACGGCGGGCATTGCGAAATGGGGAAGTAGGAAGAGACTTACCGTGTTGTTATCCACGAAGCCGATGGTATCTGTGTAGGATTTCCATGTTTCAAGAAACGTGTGCGTGTTGAGGGCCGTCTCGTTTATGACAAATGTTACCGTCGTCCCAGCTGGCAGAGGTACAGAAGATATGTAGCCGACGACAAACTGAGCGTCAACGTAGTTGAGTGGTCTTCCACCAATTTCAATCTGCGCGAATGTAGGAACTCCGCTTTGGCTGCTTATGGTTGAGTTTGCGCCTCCGTCACTGTAGACGGCTACGAGCTGCGTGTTATAGGCTACTTCGCCTGTTGGGAGCACGGAGCCTGAAGGACAACTGGCGTACGTGCATACAGGTGTACCATTCTGGTATGTGCAGACGCCGTTCGCGTTGCAGTTGATCGTTCCAGACCCGGAAGAGCTAGTCGAGTTGAAGCCGCTTCCCGTCGATTCCCCAACTGACCCAATTCCCGGAATCTTCCAGCCCTCATTGATTCCAACGGTAACCGTCGCCAAGATGGCGATGACCAGCATGATTATGAAGATACTGCTGAAAGCAACCACTTTACCGGGCAGCGTACCGCCATTCTTTCTGTTCTTCCCTTTGGCCAACGTTCCTCGAACAAAAAATAAGGGAGTTTTCGCGCGATTCAGCTAGTGCGATCTCGAAAAGTTCTTTCTGAATGGTTTATCGTGGTGCGAACTTTGCCCTTTACGATGGTTTGCGGGTTTCACCAGAATGCGAACCCCAGACTCCCATCACGAGGAGCCGGTTGAGCCGGGTCGAAGAAGACGGAGAGCAGCCAGTCCGAATTAGGAATGCGAAGAACTAGGACGTGGGAAAGTTTTGCTTCCACATCGCCAGAATACCAGAAACGCAGTCCATCGAACTGTCTGAGCCTCAGCACGGTTGGATTCGATAGATTTTCGGCGGTTAAAGTCAACCTTTCAGTCTTGGGTCCGACGAGTAGACCGATTGCGAGAGTTAACTACGATCTGGGGAGGTACTGGAATCCTGGTTTTCAGGCAGTGGTGTCGGCTGTTGTTCTGGAAACCAAGGATCGTTGCGAAAGACCAGAACAGAGGCGCCGGCGATGAGTAGGGCGATAGGGATAGCGACAACCGGAAACGGCCTCGAAACAGCAGCGAAGATCACTAAGACTACCAGCACCCAAACGGGGAATTTGACGAGTACATCCAGAAGGCGACGGTTCACTTCGATGCCTCTTTCCGCTCGAACCCAGAATTCTTCAAGGCCTTCTCCATCGCCTTCCGACTCTCGGGCCGGGGAGACGACGTCTTGCCTTCCAGCTTCTTTTTCGTCGGATCTTCGTATCCTCCCATTATCTCAGCCTCCTAGAGAAAAAATGTCAGCAAACGGAAGCCTGTAGAGCCCTGAGCTTCAATAGTCGCTTCCGGGAATACCTACAAGCTACTTTGGTACGCCGTACCAGTTCCCCGAGAACACTTGGGCTTGCGTCAAGGACCCGGACGCCGAGTCAATCACCGTCTTTGTCCTTATCCGGTGCCTTTCGAGTTTCAGAGATGCCCTCGGCGGCTTTACCCTCAGGTTCGTCTTGCTCCGGGTTAGCTACCTTTCCGCGTAACACCCGGTTCTCCGACCGGAACTCCTGCCTACTCTGCACAAGCCTGTCAATCTCCTGCGCCTGGTCGCATGCCTCGTCCACCTCGAGTTCCGTAACCTTAAGCGCGGTGGCCCATTCTGGTTCGTCTTTCAGATCCTCCGCTGCCCGGAATCGGATCAGATCCCAGTTACCTTTCAACGCCGCGTACACGCCTAACGGCCCCTTCTTCTCGTCCAGGTTCCCAAGTAGAAAACCGATTTCCCCAAGCCTAGACTCGCGGGTTCCCTCTTTGTTGATCTTCCCATGCAGAGCAACAAGCTTGTCGTTGACCTCTTGGAGCTCCCTCAGAACCCTCTTCCTCTCAATCTGCTGAATCTGCGCCGGGCTGGATGCGACTGCATCGATAGCCTCTAGATACCTGCAGACGGCTTCAGTGATTACATCATTCACCGCCCGCTCTCGCTTCTCCGCGGTCTCGAACAACCATACCTTATCGCCTAGGCTACACCGATAGTGGATGCGTTCGCTTCTTCGGGGTACGTCAGACATGTGGAATGGATCTCTAGATGAAAAATCCGGTATCCAGGCGCCTCTTGCCCGTGTAGGCGCCTAGGCACGCACCCACGCACCCCCTAGGGGGGTGTACGGAATCCCTAATTGGCAGGCGGAAAATATGGGGCCTACTAAATTCTAGGCGCCTAGACGGTAGGAGGTCTCCCACCCTCAATCGTTTTGTTTTGAGTGGTCTTGGCGTCTGCCGTTCTAAATCTGACTCGATCAGGGTGCTTTTGCGAGTTGTCCGAAAAGATACATTTTCGGACGAAAAGTATGCCTCTAATTTTTTTGCAACAAAAGGGGGCGACCTCTAATGCTCAGTATGATTACGGCCCATCCATGACTTCATGATACGCCTTATCGGTCTCCTCTTCCATCAAAAAGACATACTTCTCCGTCGTTCTGATGTCCTTGTGCCTAGCCAGCTTTCGTGCTAAACTGAGGTTGCCGTTCGTTTTGCGAATAATTTGAGTCACAAAATGAGCTCGCAAACGATGGGTACTCATATCCTTGGCATGGGCAACGCCAGCGCGAATCGCGAGAGCTTTAATGAAGCGTCGATGCCGGCGCGTGTACCAACTAGGAAATAGTTTCCCTTGGATCTTCTTTGTTTCCACGAGCTGCTTGAGGAGTCCCAAGGTCGTTTTGTCGATTGGTTGCTCTCTAGGCGGAACTTTGCCCGTGGCCCAACCCTTCCCGTAAATCATGAGTTTCTCGCGTTGAAAGTCAATATCCTCAGCTCTGAGGCCTGGATGCGTCTTGTCACCCACAATTTCGCATGATCGAAGGCCGGCGTAAGGCTCAAGTCGGAATAGAACTCGCTCCTCAAGGCTTCCCGTTTGCCGTTCCATTGCATCTACATCCTCTCGAGGCGGCGCGAAAAGGAACCGCTTGGTCTTAGGCATGAATGAAAAATGTCCGAATCTCTCCAATAATCGGTCGGAATGAATATTCGACTAGGCTTCGCAGGAACAGAGAATTAATTTCCAACTGCTACGGACTTTCCTACAAGTCAACTCATTAAATGGCTAATTATCCATGATTTTCATCGCTGCCAGGTTGAATTTGCGGGACTTTCCACCGATATATTCGTATTAATTGCTTCGAGAACTCGATTATTCGTGTAATTTCCCCGATTATTTAGAGCCAAGGAGGCATTTTCCGTCATGCATGATTGATTTTGTCGTAGAAAGATAGGGAATTATGGTCGAATAATCTGGATTTTCGGGCACACCAACCTCAGAGGCGGCTACGACTAGACTCGTGAGCTCAATTCGGTAGGACTGTAAGAGTGTTGCATATGCTGGATTCACTTGTGAACGTGAGCCAGCCGCCGTTGAATTGCATTGCGCCGTTGAAACTGTAGAGAATGACGATGTAGGGTCCTGCAGCCAGTCCGCTGGAGATTGTTATGGTGAACGCTCCGAGGTAGTCTGCCTGCACGCCACTTGGGTCGGTTGTGGCGCTGTCGTACATGATGGTGTTCTTTGGAACTTTGATGAGGCTACTTGCGGTGCCGGCAGGGCAGGAGGGAAGTGAGGAGACTAGCAGAAAGTTAGTGCTGAATGGATTGTACCGGAAATAGAACGTTATGGCTTGCCACGCCACGGGGTTCGGCGGAGAGACCGTGACGGTCGGTTGTCCGTACACTTGCGTCGCGGTGAGCAGAACTAGGAATAGCGGCAAGAGCGCCGTGAGGGTATTTCGATTCATGGTTTCAACCCCAACTTACCAGTCAGCTTCCAGTTTTAGTTTGCGGATTGGAGGATCGCGTTGAGAACGGTTCTCCTGATGCCTACCAATCGGGAGAAACCCTACGAAACGGTGTCCTAGATGCGCTGCTCAAACTGGATCCTCAACCGGACGACGTTTGGATTGGCAGTCACCGGTTCTATGCCATACACCGACACCCTTCTTCCACCATGCAGTTTCATCAACATTCATGACTTGACCGCAGTGCACACAACGATCTTGATACTTGAGGGTAATTACTCGCGCTTGTGAACCGATGGTCTGATCCTGCATGCCAGTTGTGACATGCCTCGCTTGTAGCCAGTCAAAGAGAAGCAGACCGTACAGAAAACTGCTGAGACACGTTGATAGATGTTCTTGCCGCTTACTACTGGGAGATCCCAATCGAGGTTGAGAGATTGAAAAAAGGAGCGGGAGCTCGCGCCGCGTCGTTGGCTAGTTCTTCTCAGCCTTCGCCCTGGCCGCGTACATCTTCTTCGAGTAGGCGGAGGTTCTCGGCGCCGGCTGTGTCAGGCTTCCCCGTCTGCGATTCTGCTAACTTGGTAGGGGGCAGCCGTAGCTCTTTGTTCGTGCTAACCTGTGGGGGGCTCCATTCAGTGCATTAACTCATTTCACGATAAATGAGAACCCTGAGAACTTGGGATTGCTTGCCAGGTCTCTAAATCCTTTGTCAAATGTCAGCAATTCGTTAGCACTGAGAGACTGGGCAATCAGCGCGTGCTGAACATCATATTGACCAACACCGCGATAAGCATAGCAGTTCTGAAAGTCTTTGAAGTCGGAGTGGAACGAGCCAAAGGTAGCCAAGAGCACATCCTGAGCATCTTGAAAATGCTTTTTGACTGGAGACTCTGGATCAATCCAGATCATTCTCTTCTGTATAGCCAATGCGGTTAAACCATCTAGAAAATCATTAATGAGCCTCTCGATTTCCTGTTTCACAGGAGCCATATCAACGGATGAAGGGTCACCCATCCACTTAGTTTTTTCCGACACTCTTCGGCGGATAGAATCAATTACTTCCATAACCGCTAATGTAGATGTTATCGCATCAATTTTTCCCGATGTTATGTCATCAATTATCTTGTCTGCTCTCGTGTGCTTAGGGTCAATTTTTTCTAAGGCCCATGCGGCAAGTATGGAAGCTTCGACATAGGTGAGAGACATTACTCCTCTTCTCGGGCTTGTTTAAGGAACTCAACAGGGTCTTCCGATTCATGTGCATACTTCTTCAGAAGGCCCCTTATCTTGCCAAATCCGTCAACTTTCATAGGGTCTTCTGTTAATCCAAGCTTCGCTCTAAGATCAAGAGCTCTCTGCTTGCTCTGCTCTCTTAGCGTCTGAAGATTGGGAACTGAGATTCTCGCTCTCTCTTTGTATTCCAACCGCTCCAACCTTTCAGAAAGGTCGTCGAGTGCAGTGTACGACTGCTGCTGTAACCTGTTCAAATCGTCGGCCAATTTCGCGATCAGCCTCAAAAATTCATCAGCGGTTGGCATTTTACCGTTATAGAGATCACGGATAATCAAATTTGTTTCCCGCTGTTGATGACGCGCTATTTCTTCGAGTTCTCTGTCTTCTACCCATGTTTTGGTGATTATGGTTCCCATAACTTGGTCACATCTCTATTGGGAGGGAGACGGAAAGGATGGAACTGGTCGAGGATTAAACATATGCCACGTATTAAATTGCGTTAGCGTCAACCATACACGCAAGTCACGCATCGCGGTATACTTGTCATCATTGTTATCCGATTTGAGTGCCGCAAAGATTGAGTCTAATGATTTTTGCAGCTGCAATCTCATTTTCTCAAGTTGTTCATCAGGAAGCTTGTAACGGCGAATGAGTTCCCGCATTTCACCGAAGATATTCTGGCAGAGTTCAGCAAAGAATATCGTATCTGGGTCATTAGCAATTACGTAGAACCGTGTATAATCAGCAGCTACTTGGAAGCACCTAGCGTACTCCTCATGTGCCACGAGGTCCTTCATCAGGTTAATTTGCCGTTCAACCACATCTAGATGTGGAGTCAACTCCACTTCTTCCTAAGGCAACAACCTACCGCATCGTGCTTTAAGGCTTATACTAAAACTAATACGTGTGCGACACTACCTCGCCCGCTTTGTTGCTATATTTGGATCGATTGAAACTCAAGAGAGGGATGAGGATACATGAGGTATTGCTTCGGCGTTTGGCCGTTCATGGTTTGCATTAGGTCTAGGAGTTCCCATGGTCCGCGAAACTTTGAGGGGCACGGTTCATGATCGCGTATGGCGTATTCGTTCTTAGCGAGTACTCTTCCGGCTTCCTTTCTTCTTCATAGCTTGACGATATGACACACGCCACCGCTCTGTTCTCTCCACTATCAAGTCTCGGGAGTCCTTCTTGGCCAGCAGCTTTTTCACCGCGCTTTGTTACGGCAAGGCTTAGGTGAATCTGTTCTTTTCAGCTTAGTGGGTAATCTTCACGTTGTTTGGCTAAGGAAGCCGACATAATGTGCTATCATTCTCACCATGTAGCACATTTTTCAGGTGAGAGGAGAAGCCTGCCGGCTGCGGTTGGGAAGCGGGGAACATTAGTGAACCCACAGGATTCGATAGAGGCCCTACCAGCCGGCTAGGGGAAAGTGGAGTTTGGGGAATGAAGAGACCAAGAGGGGCAGCTTACAGAAGAAACCATCACAGGACCCTGAGAGGACTAAGAAAGTGGGAATCCTCCCACCTAACTGACCGGCAGCTTGAGGATCTTCTCAGGTCCAGAAAGAAGCCTAATGGAACTAGCCTCGAAAAACTTGCCTCTCCCTCTTCCGACTGTTCTTGCCCCAAAGAATTGAGGATCTACGACCCAGAGATGGATGTTGAAATCTGTTCGATTCATGGCGTAGAACCTTGCCCTGACCAAGTGCTAGTTGACCTTGTCGTTACGGGTCCAGAGAAGTTCAGTCGACAGGCAGACAATGCGGCGGTCTTCAGGCATAATCGCGGATCAACCACTCTGCAACCCCACGAGAGAGGCAGGGGTATTCCCGAGAAGAACCATCTTACGGCCATCAGTGGAATGTACGGAAACCGAAGCGGATCAATTCCAAGTTCACAGAAACAGATCCGCAGCTGCCCGAGTTGTCACGTCGTTCAGGTTATCGATGTGTTTGGTTCGCTTCTGAAATGTCAGAATCCGGCCTGTGGGGTGAAGCTTGGGAATTACGCATTGATCTGGCAGCCCTACATCCCCAAGAACCCCGCGATGAACGGTATGGATAATCCTGCGATGTGGTTTTGGAATGACTTGCGCAGGCTCGGTGCTTGGGATCCTGTTGAGGATGATCCAGCGATTCAGAGTGCAAGGGAATTTTTCGGCAAACGGCTGAACGGCAAGATATCTGACGAAGACGCTCATCGGATTGCGACCGTGTACATGAAAACAGTGAGCGAACTGTTAACGGCGAAACGCCGTGAAATCAAGCAGCTCTTACCCGGCATTCTCGACTCCTGCCTTACAGTCGTAGGGGTCCAAACTTGACACAGATCGCGACGGAGATTGTTTCCTTAAAGGAAATCAAACTTGATAGAAAATTCTGCATCCGTGAATCAATCTACCATGACCAGACTCAGGCTTTAGCAGGGAGTGTGAGAAGTAGGTTAGGGCTGCTTCAACCGCTGCTAGTCGACGACCGCCTGCACTTGCTTGATGGTTGGACGCGATATCGAGCCTTGAAGTCGGCTCATATCAAGAAAGTCTTAGTGACAAGGCGCTCTGTGAAATCCGAGCAAGAAGGGTTACGAGTTGCGTTAGCCGCGAACAGCTTCGCCAGACAGCTAAACTTCCTGGAATTGGGTCGGGTCGCGAATCATCTTCTCAACAGCGTTCGAGTGGGGTCTGGTCGAAATAGACTCCGTGTGGAAATTGCGCGGGAAATCGGTAAAACTGAAGCCTACGTTGCCCAAGCCGTCGCGACCGAGAGACAGCTTCATCCTGAGGCTAGGAAGATACTTTCCAAACTGTGCTCAGCGGGACTACTTGGACCGAAAGCACTCATGGCCATCCATCGGATTCCGTCAGAACAGCAACTTTCACTCGCAAGACAGCTTGCCGGCTTGAAGAATGAAGCCCAAATTGACCAGTACGTGGACGCGACACTGAGTGTCTACGAGGACAGCTTAGCAACGCTCCCAGTGCCCGCAAAGACCCAATCCAGTAACCAGTCTGGCAACTCACCGGCAAATGAGACCCGTGAGGTCCCAGCTGCCAGGAGCACATCGTTGACGGAAAAGCGTGAGTCCACTACTCCTCAAGATCCTGCAAAGACTGAAGAGCAAAAGCACGAACAAGAGAAGCAACCCCACGTTGAGGAAGAGCGGTACATCAAACTCTACTCTCTGGACATCCAGGGGCCAGTTGACAAGGTGGATCGTTGGGCACTCTGGATTCGCGACGAGAAGCAAAACCGGCGACTGAATGTTTTCCGTGAACTGCATGCCGCGAAGCTGAAGATGCGCCCTGGAGACATCGTTACGCTTACCCTCCGGGTTGAGGGCCCGTTGAGACGTGACTTTCGGGCGGAGCAACGTAAAGTGATTCTCCAGGAGATCGAGCTTATGCTGCAGGAAGCAAATGGTGGTTCCGCCGAATTCACGCCTAAGTTACTTCATGATCGCTTACGGAAGAAACTACGCGAGGAACAGTTGCCTGAAGCATTCGATAAGGCCTTCAGCGTCACCAAGATTGGAAACCGACTGTCCGAACTCGGTCTGAAAAGGAAAGGAGCTTACTCCGAAGGCTCGATCTACGTCATCAAAAGCCAGCATGATTTGCGGAGTTTGAGCCAGATTCCTGAGAGTCAGAAACAGTCGTGAACAGGTAACGCGTCATTCACGTTTGGTACTGGAAGGCGCGGCAAACCGTTTGGTGCTTATTCTAAGACTTGGCGAAGTAAGCGTTTCTACCGGTACTCGGTTCTACGATTTTGCATAGAACCGCGCCCTTCGCCATCAACCTGTCTAGAGCATGTAGTACTTGTTCCGTAAGCAATGTGTCTTTGATAGCGTCTAAGACATCATCGTTTGCGTGGGGTCGCATAAGTGCGTCAGCAATCTCCGAAGAAGTGTAGGCTTGGTCGCGCCTTTCAGTGAGGAAAGTTAGAACTCGATCTTCTAGGCTTTTGCTCGGTTTACCTTTCTCGAATTCAGCCCTAGGAATTGGCAAGTTGATCCTGAGAACATTGGAGGCTTGTAGCTTAAGAGTTCTTGCGTGAAGCGTTCTGAATTAGAGTCAACCACTTATCTTTGCCGTTGTTGCTGTAAAATTTCGTCGGATTACTTGCGCAAAGGCTGTTGCTAGAGCCAAAGCAAATGGCAGGAAGACTTGACCTGAAGACCTCTAAACTCTCTGCTTCATGAAGCTTCAAGATGCATCCGTTATGGGAGTCAGAACATGAACATCGAAAAGCCCGGCGTCGATATAGTACTGACGAAATATTTACGTGAACGCTGCCGAAGTTATGCCCCTGACCATGAAAACCGAGAATTCGGGTGAATGTGAGGATCGTCAGGTTCGTCGCATCCAGTTGAGTGGCCGGGGATCGTACGTTCTATCAATACCCAAGCGTTGGGTTGACCAGGTGGGGATGAAAAAGGGAGGGTGTGTTGAATTCATCGAGCAGCAGGGTCAGGGTCTGCTGCTAAAGCCTTTCGCCCAAACTAAGCCTGAAGACGAACAGCCTCGCTGTGAAATCTTGATCGCGCCCGACGCAAACCCCGATACAGTCACGCGCAGGATAATCTCTCTCTACCTCATTGGGTACTCCGTGATCGAGGCGAACTCACAGTCTGGAAATTTTTCGGCTTCTATCCGAGAAACTATTAGAGACGTAGCGAGAAACAAGCTTGTCGGAACCGAGCTGGTCAACGAATCATCGAAGAGTGCAACTCTTCAAGTTCTTCTCAACGTTCCTCAACTGCTAGTTCCCGACGCATTAAGGAGAATGAGTTCGATCATGAACGCCATGCAGCGAGACGCAGTGCAAGCCCTAGCAAGCTCCGATCGAGAATTAGCCAACCAGGTGCTTAAAATCGATGACGAGATGGATAGGTTTAGCCTCTATATCATTAGGCAGCTGAAGTGGGCCGTCCAACATCCGTCTCTACTCGCGCGAATCGGACTCACGTCCCCTGTCGAGTGTCTCGGTTACAGGATCATCATCAAGAGCATGGAGCGTTCCGCAGATCACGCCGCGAGAGTAGCGCAAAACTCACTGCTAGTTCAACGTACTTTGAACTCGACGATTCTCAGGGACATCAATACACTTAGTCAGAGCACATGGAAAATGATGGAGGCAGCCTTGCAAGCACTTTTCGGACGTGATTATCAACTTGCTGAAAGTGTACTGACTGACAGGGAGAAGATTTCCGCACGAGAATCCAAGCTTGTCGAGCATTTACTAAAGGAGAAGATGCTCGCTAGCGAACTGTCCGCGCTTAGACTGATCTCGGAGAGTCTCAGAAGGATCGGAGAATACGCAACTGATATCGCAGAAGTCGTGCTCAACTTGACTGTTCAAAAGTCAATCGAAACGTAGAACCCACGGCTGAAAGACTCGAATAAAATAGAATAGTGAGCAACCAGGCTCAGGATACGATGGGCGGATATGCGTGGCGACGCCCATAACCCGACCCAGCATTGGTTTACAATGAGGTTGTGCAGGAGGAGCCGAATCAAATGAACTTGAAAGAGTTACTTATTCCACGTGACAAGATCTTCTTCCAGCTACTTGAAGAAGAATCGAGAAACGTGCTGATGGGCGCTCAGGCTCTGAACGACATGATCATGAACTTTGAGAACCTTTCAGAGAAGAGGAAACACATCGAGGAAATTGAGCATCGAGGCGACGAGATCGTTCATAGCATCTATGACCGATTGATGACGGCATTCATCACGCCCATTGACCGAGATGAAATCGGCAAGCTCGCCTCACTATATGATGATGTCTTGGATTTCATAGATGCAGTGGCTGAACGCTTGAAGTTGTACGAAATCAAAACCCCGACGGAAGGAATGAAGAAAATGGCAGATCTAGTCCTCAAATCAGTTGAAGCGATACACATCGCATTCGGACTCATACACGAGATTAAGGCACCCGACATCGAAGCTCGATGCATTGAGGTGGATCGTCTCGAGAATGAGGCTGATAGATTACTGCAACAATCCGTTGCAGCGCTCTTCAAGACAGAGGACGCGATCACAATAATCAAACTGAAAGAAGTATACGAGTACTTGGAAAGTACTACAGACAAATGCGAAGATGTGGTCCAAGAAATCCGTAACATTGTTGTAGAATACTCCTAATCACAGGTTGTTCGATGTCTCTCCAAGTTGTAATTCTAGTTGTAACAATAGCGTTGGCTTTTGACTTCATGAATGGGTTTCATGACGCGGCCAACTCGATCGCGACTGTGGTTTCCACTCAAGTTCTTTCTCCTAGGGCTGGGGTCTTGTGGGCCGCTTTCTTCAACTTTGTAGCCGCCTTTACGTTTGGAGTTGCGGTCGCGTCGACCATCGCACAGGGGGTCATAAGCACGAGTATCGTCACCGAGTGGCTGATTCTTTGCACCCTCGTCGGCGCCATTGCATGGGATGTGATCACATGGTGGCTTGGCCTGCCGATCAGCTCTTCACACGCGCTTGTCGGAGGGCTCGTTGGGACTGCTCTTGTGGCAGGGGGTTGGGCAGTCATCCATATGGAAGGCCTGCTCGTGATCGTTCTATTCATTGTCCTGTCGCCTTTGATCGGTTTCCTCGTGTCTTTGTGTCTGATTTTGATTACTTCTAGAATTGCTCGAAACTTCCAACGTCCGCTAACTGATCGTGCGTTTCGTCGCGTCCAGCTGATCTCGGCAGCACTATACAGCTTGGGTCATGGCAGTAATGATGCTCAGAAGACAATGGGCATAATTGCGGTTCTACTTTTTAGTGAGGGTCTATTGGGGCCGGTGTTCTTCGTGCCTGTCTACGTTATCCTGATGGCTCATGCAGCAATCGCGCTCGGCACGTACGCGGGTGGTTGGAGGATAATACGCACAATGGGGACGAGGATCACGAAGCTAACCCCCTTTGGAGGATTCAATGCGGAAACGGCTGCTGCTTCAACCCTCTTTCTCACCGCTCATTTTGGAATACCGGTTAGTACTACGCATACAATTGCTGGCGCAATAGTTGCAGTGGGTGCGACACGCCGACTCTCTGCGGTGCGTTGGGGTGTAGCACGTAGAATCGTTTGGGCTTGGGTCTTGACGATTCCTGCCTCAGCGACTATTTCAGCGGTGATATACGTTCTATTAAGATCCATGTTCCATCTTGCCTAGACCATCGTTTTAGTTAGCTTACCCTAACTGAGCGACCAATTAAGCACATTCAGAATGCGTATTGGATTTATTTGGAGTTGGTGTATTACACGAGAGAGAACCTAAACCGAGGTCAAAAGTCCCGTTATTGACTCAGCCCAATCCTAGCTATGCAACTCCAAACATGAGAAAGCAGTCTTCCACACCGTAATCCCATGTTTGTACTATTTTTCCATCATGGACAGCGTAGAAGACTTCCTAGGAGTGTCATTCTGAGTGTCAGAGACCACTCAAACCATGGAAACCGAGAAAAAGCGGGGAAAGCAGCCCCTACAACGAGCAATGGTCGACGTTCTCCACAAGATCGAACGTATCAAGATCCGTGTTGGACGAATATCTTCTGAGTGGCCGGCCCAGCTGACCACGCGTGGATCCAGCTACTATCTCAAGGTTCCTCGAGAAGTCGTGAATTATTATGAGCTTACGAGCGGAGACTGGTTGAAGGTTCGCGTAACTGAGCTGAAACGGTTAATCACTGAAGAATAAGGATTGGCTTCTACGGCTTCGAGTAGCGACCGTCTTCAGAGATGGCTGAAATTCAAAGGCCGTCGTGTTGGAGCTTTAAGCCGTCTCGCCAAAGCCTTAGGTTACGCGAGCGTCAGAGATCCGGAGTTTACGAGGCGAATTCAACTCTTAACGGAACGAAGGGGAGTCGATATCCAGCAGAGCGGTTATGTTGGAGAGTCCATGCATCACATCAAGCTGGTAAGCATGAACTCCGAAGCTTTTCAATTACTTCAGAGAAGTGAAAGAGAACCATCGATTGAGAACAACCCTGATGACTCTCAATCTAAGAAAATGAAGGTGACGAGGCACTTGATTAGGCATGGAAGATCATACTGTCTGCTTCCAAACGATTGGTCTTTAGGCATGAGGCTCGATGCAGTCGACGTGCGCATTGTCGCGAAAGTAAGTCGTCATGGCTGTGGCCTGTACTTTCGGATACCTCAATCTATAACCGAGTGGTTCGGTCTAGTGGCCGGCGATAAGGTGAAGATCATCATTGCGCAGCGAAAGCGTTGGACTTCAATCGAAGAAGATTCCTAAGTGGGGGCGTGTTTAGACAAATACCTTCTGAGTGGCCGGCCCAGCTGACCACGCGCCGATCTTTTCGGCAGAGTCTTATTGACGCGGTCTCACAGTAACTCACGAACATCACTTACAGGGCTAGGAGAGTCTTACGTTGTCGGACGACGTTAACGATCGTTGGAAAACCGTCCAGAATCTTGCTGCAGCGAAGAAGATGATTCTTGATTCTCCTCAAGTGTTCTCCCCTGACGATTTAAGATGGCTGCCTCTTCAAGGCCGAAAAACGATCTTGGACTTTGGGTGTGGTGTTGGAAGAAACATTCCAGCTCTCTTGGCTCTTGCCCCTGAAGCTCATATTATCGGATATGATTCTCCTAATATGCGTAGATTGGCAGAGGAATATCTCGGGTCTGAACAATACGGCAAGATTGATTGGATAACTCCTCCGCCAGAGAACCTCAAAAGGGTCACCTATGACTTAATTTTGGCAGTCATCGTGTTCCAACACATTGAGGAGCAAGAACTCAGGAACATACTTTCCATTCTTAGAGACCAGCTATCGGACGATGGTAAGCTGGGGATCAATAGTAGGGGGTGGTCTGATGATCACCGAAAGTCTGTCTGGAAGATCATATTAGATTACTTTGTTGCAGCTCCAGAGAGTCATCTTAACTTGGATGCAGCTGTCGGTAACAACCACCAGCAGGTTGTTTTCTCTCGGAAGGAATGACAGGTGAAAGGTGCTGGATCAAGAAATGCCGGGTTGAAGGATAAGTATCGCTGCTACCTGATGGACGCACTTGTCGTATGTAAGGATAAGATCTCCAACGACCATTTGGAAGGTTCGATTATCTCGTCTACGTTTCCTTTTCGAGGCCTTACAAACGACCTACCTCTGAGCATTTCCATCGCCCGGCTTCAAAACGAGCTTAGCTCTCTAAACTCATACAGAGAGTGCATATCTTTGTTGGAAAATGATCCTCGAATCGCGAAATACCTCAACAGACTCGTATCGATTTCCCCCTCTGGTAGCGCGAGGCAAACGCCCAACGATTTCCTAGGGAGGTTACTACTTGATTATCTAAAGACTGTTCCAAGTTCTGAGTTTAGGGAGGAAGAATTTGACAAATTGTATTCTCTTCAAGAAAGCTATCTGTATTCCGAAGAAATCAGCTGCGTCTCTCTGACTGCGCTCGTCAATTTTGAGGCTGACTTTGATAGTCTTGAAGTGGAGCGTGGGTTAACCATTAGGAAAATCTCGGAGACTGAACGCATCATGACGTCACCTCAGCAGGGTTCGATATATGGTTTCGATCTGATAACCGCTACCCATGCGATAGAGCAAGCTTATGTCGTCCCGAAAATTCTCGAAAGCAATCGCGCAGAGCTGCAAACGCGTTTGAGCGAACAAATAGAGAGTTTGCTGGTTACGCTTCGGCTTTTTTCGCCCGGCAATTTTGGAACTAAGGGCACGATTACCTACGAAAACCAGTGGAGTCCCCATGGAGGAATGTCTCTAACTTATCCATCGTTTCAACTATTCTACATGGGTCGCAAGTTCAGCCTCCGGAACTCCGATCTTCAACCGTTCAAAGCATTCTACTCAGAGTTCAAATCCGTAGGTAAGGGTGATCTTTCCCTCGCAATCCGAAGGTTCAACATTTACTACGACAGACGACAAGATGCGGATCGATTAATTGACTCTATAATTGCGTTCGAAAATCTCCTTCTGCCCGAGAGAGACGAATTGAGCCTACGACTTGCAATTCGCGCAGCGAATCTTCTTGGACAAACAGTTGAAGAAAAGAAGACCCTCTTTGCGACCTTCAGAAAGGCATACGATGTTAGGAGTGACATAATTCATGGGTCCAAGTATGCTACGCCGATAAAAGTCGATGAGAATCTGTCTGTCTCTCTCGGAGAATTGGTTGAACGGCTCGAAGGTTACCTCAGGAGATCAATCATTGAACTGTTCAGATTATTGAAGAATAAGTCGAAAGAGGATATTATTAGCCGATTAACACCTCCATTCTCCTGAAACATCATGAGGCCTTTCCCTAGGCGCGATCTAACGGTGGGAAGGCTTGAGACCTTGGAAATAGCATGATTCAAGAGCCGATATAGTGCTCTCTCTTTGCTATTTCGAATCGTCTGGCAACCTTTCTTAGATCCCGTAGCATTTCGCCAACACTCACTTCTACGCTGTCTTGCGTCAAGGTACCTGGCAGAGGCTCCAGCTCTTTCAAAGTGTCAGCCCATTTTTCACAAACTTGGTAGTAATGGTCAAAGCTTGAAAATGCCAACTTCTGAGCCCAGCCAAGTAAAATTTTGCTATCTTTGATTGCTGATATCCAAGGCTCTTCCCACACGAGAGAGTTGGGAAGTTCTCGCCCTCCGAAAATGAATTTCCGGAATACAGCCGCAAGCGCGTCTTGATGGATTATGTCCTTTATAGGAAGCCAACCCTTTGTTGTCGGATCAAAAGCGGCTGCTGATGCTGGTTCATCAAGAATCGCAAGTTCGAATTGAAGTGCAGCACGTCTTTCAGTTTGAGCTCCATGACTTTTGAAGTGACTCCATTGGTTGAGTATTCCCGGAAACATTGCCCGATATTCGGCGGAAATTTGCTCCATCAGGGGGTGGTGGAGATCCGAGGTGGAATACAAGGACTGCAGAGCCCAGATCGCTCCGCGAAAGGTTAAGGTGTAGTATTCCATTTTCTTGTTGGCTCGAGAGATACCCACATTTGAGACTCGTATTGCCCCCCATTCCTTGAGTTCTCGAACGGCGCGGTACAATGTTTCTGGGCGTATCCGAGTTTCTTTCTTTCCATCTTTCTGAGTAGCGTTTTTCTGAATGCTATACTTGGTGCTGTTAGGATTCTTGAGTAGGTATCTGGCAATTCTCCAATGAGGAGCATTAGGAAAGACGATGGGCCTGCTAGGGTTGGCGAACCTTCGCCGCGGCGTATATGTTCCACCTAGCGCATATATCCACCATTTCGGCATATAACCATGATGGTTTAGGTTTCTAACCATGTCAAACGACCGTGGAACGTCAGATCAGATTGAGAAGATTGTCAGAGAGGCAAAGATGCCAGTGACTGTCGCCTATGTTACACGAAAGACGAAGAAGAGTTGGCCGACGTGCCGGGTCGTCTTGCTCAAGTTAGTTGCAGAGGGTAAGATCCTTGGCGAACAGGTTCTCGACGGAGGATGGGTCTTTCGTCCGAAGCAACCCGAGATTGCCGCGGAGGCAGTTGCTTAGAAGGTTACGATTCGACCTTGACCAAAAAAGAGGAAAGGACGGGAGGATCCCCGAAAGTTTCGCTCCCGGCGCCCTTCCCAACGACTCCGAAATGGCAAGTGCGTTGACCGTATTTTCCACTAACTGGTTGCCACCTTTGGCGCCAGGGCAACCTCCCCAACCAGGTTGTATTCGTTCCTGGAACATCGGCGACGCCCGAACTGGCAAAGGCACTATCGAAAGGTGGTGGAACGTTGTCGCTGGAATCGGGGAACATGGCATCGGAGAATCATCCTCACGCGCGGGATTGTTATACGCAGTCGATCCCGAAAACTCAGTCATACTCTGGGGCTTACTCGTACAAGCCGATCTATCAATGGCGGTTCTCGAGGGTATGCATGGCCTGCCCCAAGACCAGATCGCTGAGTTCCGGGAAGCTTTGATTCAACAGCAGGTCGAGGTTCACAAAAAGGTGAGCGGCGCTGCCTATTGCAGGACCCGCGTTCAAGCAGACGCCAACGCGACTAAGCCCATGAAAGAATTCCTCTTTCCATGCCAAGCGCTTCTATACGTACCCTGCTTCAGAGATCCTGCTGACCTAACACGAATTGACATTGCTATACCATTCAATCAGGACGATGTCAGTCTAGACGAAATCTCAAACACTGCGGAATACGCGAAACGAACGGGCTTAGCACCACAGCTTATGGCGAAACTGGCTCTCTGGGCTTGGAGCCGGAAAACCAGTCAAATCGAAATTACCAAGGAGGCGATGGAAAAGGCGAAGCAGGCATTCAAAGACTTACAGGCGTACACGTGCGCGAGGATTCCTCTCGTTCATCCTGGCTCCTTGGTTCAGGTTCTGAGAATCAGCACGGCTTTCGCAGTCCTCACCTTCTCGAGTGTAGATGGAGAAAGATTGACGGTTGAAGCGCACCATGTTGAGATGGCAAGGGAATTCCTCGAGGAGACCCTAGAACTTTGGGGGATTCGCGAATTCAACATAGCCACTGGAACCGAAGATGTCTCCCCAGACGAGTTAGCCGACCTGAAGGCGATGGTTGAAGCAAAGCCTACCGTGCATAGCGTCCTCTACGAACTTGGAGTAGGCCGCCCAACTGTGGCGAAAGACCTAGCTACGAAGATTGATGCCGACTACGGTTACTTGCGCAATGTCCTCTCAGAACTTCGCGCCAAGGAACTCGTAACAAGAAAGAACGACGGTTACACATTGACGGCTAAGGGCGTCGTAGTGCTCAAGAACGCTATCCTCAAGGAAGCCGGCGTTGAACCTTACGAGCAGCTTCTCGAATGGATTAAGAAGAGTCGTACTGGCGAGGGACTCCTAGACGCTATTCAATTAGATGATAAAATCAAGGAACTCGGGCTCGACCCTGAACCAATCCGTGGTCGGCTCGTGAAGGAAGGACTTCTGACGCAGGCTCCAGCTATGGGCAAATGGTTGGCGATAACCAAATGACACCAAATGACACATTACACAGGAGAAGTGACATAGCTGACACTGGAAATCAAGGGCTCACCCAAGGAGGCCATATGCCCCCCGACCGTAGCCCCTTGACTTCTGGTGTCACTTATGTCACTTCTGAGCGTGAAATGTCACATGGTGTCACTTACGGCTGGTATGGGAAGCTTGCTATCCAAGAGGCCATAATCGAACAGTGCGACTTCAGCCGGGAAGTCGCAATAACACAGAAGGGCTACTTCACACGCAATCTAGTTGCCAAGGACGCTCTCGCCGCTTTGAATGGTGCTGGATCCATCTATACTAGCGTGGAAAGATTCGAGGACCCAAAGAAACCTGAAACGCGCTTTGGCTGGGACTTCGCAATTGACCTAGACGGAAGAGATTGGAACGAGACTAGGTGGATAGCTGGAAAGCTATTTCGCGACGTGATTCTTCCACAATTTGAAATCAAGCATGCCCAATTCAAATTCTCAGGCAGCCGAGGCATACACATCATAATTCCAGAAGAGGCGTTTCTCTTCTACTTCAAGGACGAGGACTTTGCCAAAGCCTATCCCCTCATTCCGAGCCAGATAGCTAACTTCTTCGACGCTCTGATCTACCCTGAATCAAAGAAGTTATGCAAACTAGACCACGCCATATACACGCCCCGCCGACTGCTACGCTGTGCCTACAGCCTACATGACGAAACAGGCTTAGTCTCGGTGCCAATCCGTCCTGAAGAGCTTGACACATTCGATCCCAGGAGAGATGCAGCTCCCGAGAACGTGCAAGTCGACCTGGATTGGTTCAAACAGAAACCAGTTACAGGCGAAGCCTCATACTTGCTCGACAAGGTCAGAGAATGGCTAGAGAACAAGCCAGAACGCAAAGTCAGAACCGCTCCTAGTCACCACACTAAGCCTGGCAGAATAATGCCATGCGTCCAGCGTCTTCTAGATGGAGGATTCAGCCAAGCTACGGAAGGCAGCCGCAACCTGATTCTCTTCAACGTAATCCAGGCAACCAAACGCTTCAACTTACCAATCACTCAGGAAGCCTTGCTAGAAGCTAATTCGAAAAGTCCCTTTCCCTTGCCTGAACGGGAAGTCAAAGCGACTCTGCGATATCACTTCGAAAAGCGCGGGGAGACCGCGTACTTCTTCAAGACCGAGATCATGCACGACGCCGGGCTCTGCCCACCTGAAGGATGTTGGCTTTGCAGGAGGAATCACTAAGTTGCCAGCGCCCTCTAAAGTCACCCCTGAAATTCGAGCTCAAGTTCTCTACTTCGCTGAAATGGGCGTCTCAGCTAGAAAGATTGCCGACAAACATCTGAAAGGCCAAATCAGCAGAATCACGACTTGGAGGATAATCAGCGAAGCGAAACACTATGTTTCGAAACATAATGTTTCAGATTCCGACCGCTCCAATTCGTCCTCCAACGGTCCTGTAATCTCTACTGGATTCCAAATCGGGCATTACCAGCCCGCGATGCTGAGTAGTTTCAATGGCGGCCTCGGCGCTGGGACACCGCAAACTGAAGTTCAGAAAGTCATCCAGCAAATTGCCAACAGTGCGCTCACACCCTACGAGAAGAAGGCTGAGGAACTAAAGCTTCGGCAGTTTCTTAGCGGGAAGGACGGTGATAAGACTCTCGGGCAGCTTCGCCAGATCTTGAAGGAAGTAATGGAATTTCTCTTCGGCTTCAACGGAGACTCGGATGCTGACAAACAATTCGGCGACTTAAATGAATTAGCTCGTTTCCTAATGCGGGCTAGAAAGTATCTCGGAAAAACGAGGTTCAAGCCAAAGCAACTTGTCTACGCGACACTGAGTAAGACATTCGGGCCCGAAGTCGAGCAGAAGCTAACCGCTCCCGAAAAACATCTGAGCTGCCCTCGCTGCAGAAAACCTCGATCCTTTGCCATCGATAAGAATCCAGCATTCTACCTCTGTCTCTCGTGTGGTAAGCAGGTTCCCGTTGACCGTGCGAAGTTCACCGTCACCGTCCACAGGATTGATCCGCGGTATCTCCGCACCGTCGAGAAGCTTCTTGCAACTTCACCGCTCAAGAGCATACATTCGCAAAATGCAATAGAGGTAAAGGCGTGAGAAAATGATCGAAACTAAAACTGAGCAGCTTTCGAATGATATTCGGAAGATTTTCCGCATGTTCAAGACGGCGAACCCTAGTGTTCTGCGCACTAGCTTCTGTCTGGCCGCCCTTTCGTTGCAGCTAGTTGGCCTCTGTCTGTTAAGCTACAAAGTGAGTCTGGGGTTCTTCGGCTTCGGTCTCATACTGACTGTTGGCTTGGTAATGAAGTCAAATGAGCCGGCGACAGCACCCGACAGATCACAGATTCCCGTTCAAGTGTTTCAAGAAATGGATCGCCGCGATGAAAACCAAATCCTTGCAGAAATGCGCGGAGAGCTCTTGGAAGAGTTCGTTTACTCAATCCGAATAGATGGCCGAGACGTAACCAACCTCTCCTATGCAGGGATCAAGGAGGCCATTCGTAGACACGGTCAAATCGAAATCCTCGAGGTACGCAAGGAAGAAGACGACAAAGAGTACCGGGTCCTGGTGAGAGTGCGGGACCACGTAAACAGCATCGACGTCCTGGGCGCGGCAACGGCGGAGAAGAACAAACCATTCGCATGGGTGCTAGCACACAACAAGGCGGAACGCAACGCCTTCTCCAAGCTCCTACCTGCGAAATTGTACGCTGCTCTCATTCAGGAGTGGCTAACTCAATACCGCGGCAAAGTGAGAGGAGAAACGAAAGAGTCCGGGACACACGAACCACTCAAGGACCCTGTCCCGACGGCTTCTAATCCCGAACCTCAATCAGTACGCTTCCCCGGAGAACCCGAGCAAGGTAGTCTCAGCGCAGTTACTGATGAAATTCTGGCCAGTGAACTGGATAAGCTTCCTTGGCGACCTAACAAGTCAGGGAAGGAAGGCTGGAATGTTCGCTGGAGCGATGTACCTCAACAGTTCCGGGCTAAGCTAGGCCTGAAACTCAACGAGACTAGCGGTAAGCGATACGTGGGAGTCGGCGATTACAGTTACCGTCGATATGGAGACGAGAACGAATGGCTCGCGAGGTACAAGGGGACAAAGACAAGTGAGCATGTCCCAGTGGAAGGCGAGCCTCGTCCCGATCAGCGAACTTGGAAGGTCCCCGTCCTCAAGGACTTTGCATCTGCAGACCTCATGAAACAGGGCCTTCAACAATTTCCTCTAGGACGGGACCTGCAATCGTTTGGCATGGTCAACGTCTTAGATGATGAATTTTCACTCGTTCCAGAGAAACCGGTTCAACTTGATACTGCCATAGTTAACGGGTTCCTCATTCGGAAGATAGTGGAACCTCTAGCTGCAAAGCACCATCTTGAGTACACGATTCAGCGAACAACAAGTGGGCTTCTCGAGGCGATTTTGATTCGAGGCAAGTTGCAGGATGAACAAGTCAAGGGACTGGTCTCTGGGGCACGTTGGGCGTTTGCACGCTCTCTGGAGGAAAAGAAGTCGTGAAGCCCCTCAACCCGCACGATGTCTTCTGGTTATCAGCCACTTCCACCGAGATCGAGGGATGGTTCAAGCAACTTCACAAACAAAACGATTCAGCTGTCGCATTCGGAGATCTAGAGGACGCCCGCCCCTACATGGTTGGCTTGATCAAACCTGGAGCAGACAACCGCTTCAGTGAAGCCATAGCCACGAAAAAGAACCCGATGCCCGTCCGCTTATTCCTGGTGGGAGGCAAAGTAATCGGGTTCGTCATCGTGGAAGAGGTTTCTAAGGCATGAGCCAAGCCTTACTGTGTCCAGGCTGCGGCCACGAACTACTTCCATCGGGTGACAAATGCAACCAAAAGGGATGCCCCTGTCCATGCCTTCAAAAATCCTTTCACCGAAGTTTGTTTGAGGACCACGTGGATCGCGAACCTGCTTTACATGATGAGCGACCGCGTGCAGGGATGAGGTAGGAATATGATGAGAGGGGCGAACGGTCAAGAAATACTCAGTCATTTTTCCTTTGAAGGCTTCGACAAGAATGGGATTGGGGGAAGTCGGGGCCTTCCTTCGGTAGCCATATACTCCCCCCAATCCCACAAAAACAAGAAACTGAGATTGGGTGAAATGTCGAGGTTCGCAACTCTAGGTGAGGCGGAAATATGAGTAAGAAGGAAGCTCAGGAAGAGAATCCAAATCTGGGAATCGCCCCTAAGACCCTAGCCTCCTTCTTGGTAAACCTCGAGCGAGCTGGGTTAATTACCATCAACCGTAAGAAGCTCCGGGTCAAGTCGACCTGAGCGCAGTCCTCAAGGCCCCAATGAATTCCTTATTGTTGACCAAGCTCTGAATGAACTTCGGATCATTAAGCAACGCTTCGGTTGAGCTTCCCGTGAATGGATGCCCACATTTTTGACAGTAGACCGCGAGTGGACTGTTTTCTGATTGACACTCGGCGTTTTCACAAATCCTAACTGAAAGCTGAGAACTGTTCAAGTTCTCGTCCACTTTGATTCCGTGCAACGCTAGGAGTTTCTGATCCACATCCTTACCGCTAAGGTGAGAATAAACCTCTAGCATGCTTGTTCGTTTCCAACCGCCAAATATCTTGAGTTCCCTGTCGGTCATGTACTTGGACAGTTCTGTAGCTCTTGTGTGCCTTAGAGTGTGTGGGTGGATTCTTCGTTTGAGTACGCGTTGACTGAGTCTCGCGACTAGTTGACGAACTCCGCTCCCTGTAAGGCGGTGGAAGTCTCCACCGTGCCCCTGGCTGCTGAGGAAGAAATATTCATTCGGGTTGTTCTTGAAGGGATGATTGTTGAGATATTCGAGTAGGTCTGGTCGGCAGGTGAAGGCTCGAACTCGCCTCTGGCCAGTCTTTCCGTCAAGATGGATTATCGCTGAATGCTGGTCAAACTGTACATCTTTGATCTTGAGGTTGCATAGTTCTCCGACTCGGCAACCGGTTTCCCAGAGGAGTTCGATTACTAGACGGTTTCGTAGACTTCCATCATATGCGCCGGCGGCCTCCAAGATGGATTTCAGTTCTCTTTCAGATAGAATCTCGGGGAGACGTGTTTTCTTGGGTGGTACGTGGATCTTCGCGGCTAGTTCAGGTCGGCCTAGGCTTCGGTAGAAGCGTTTCATTGTTCTGGCAGTAATCAAGAATCCCGTGCCTTTCGATGTGTCCGCAATTTTCGCGAGTACCTTCGTCAGTTCGTCCTCGGGCAGGTCGCCCAGGTCGCACGTCAAGTCTTCTGGGAGAAACTTCTTGATTCGTGAGAGCTGAAAGAGGTAGGTTTTCCTCGTTCCTGCGGTAACTTGGTCCGCGCGGAGAATTTGATTGAACTTCTGAACGCTCTTATCGTTCGCGAGAAATTCTAGGGATTGTTCAGCGTATCGTTTGTCTAGGTCAGGGCTCTCAAGTACGGACATGCAGGCTACTTCTCCTATAATAGAAATAAGTTGCTATTCTAAGGAGCAAAGGTATAATTACTGGCCGGGTTCAGAGCTACCGAAAATCCTAGCAAAGGTACGAGAAGTGACCCCTTGAAACGCACATCAGCTGCATTCACGATACTTGTCGGGCTTACTGCACTGATGATCGGTCTGTACCTAAACGAATTCAATACTCTTACACAGATACTGCATAGCTACGTCCCCCTCCTTCCTTGAGTGACAAATTATGGCTACCTCGGAACCCACAGCCAAACCGGAGGAGGACCTCAGGAGATTCAAGTTCAAGTGGACCCTACCGCGGATGATCGTTCAGCTCCTCTCGCTTATCGCCGTAAACGCCGTAGTCCTAACGTTGATCTTTCCAAACCTCAAGGTTCAACCACAACCGCTCGGGCTGCCTATCCTTGTCAGTGTAAATTCGCATCTATCGGTGGTTTACAGTGCAATGGATTTAATGCAGCTAGAACTCTCCCAACCAGAATTTCCGTTCATTGTCGTTGGCACGGTGCTGCTGATTGGAGCGGTAGTTGGTCGCGCGTTTTGTGGTTGGGTGTGTCCTATAGGTTTCGTCCAAGACATAATCACAACCCTGAAGGGACGACTGGACTTCGTATCGCCGCGAACTCATCAGAGTTCTAAGAAGTTGAAGTACCTGTTCTTCGTCGGCACGATGCTGATCAGTGGATCCCTCGCACTTGCACTAGCTCTCGGTGAAGGTTCAAGCTACAAGACCGCCCTAGGCGTGCTTGCTACGGGTCCATTCATCGCAATCTCGCCTGACGGCACATTGTTTGGTACAATTCCGACCCTCATTGGAATGATCCCGCAGGGGTTCCTTTCTTTCTTGACCCGACCGCCAACGATTCAACAGGTCTGGACCGACCTACTCGCAACCCCTCCATTACTTGCCCTACGGATATTGATCTTGCTCGGGTTCTTTGGGGCTGCTTGGAAAGTCCCACGCTTCTGGTGCCGCTACGTTTGTCCCACCGGCGCAATGATGGCAGTATTCCAGAAATACAGCGTAGCTGGTCTGAAGAGAGACCCCGTGAAATGCACTAAATGCCCACACTGTGAGATCAAATGCCCCATGCAAATCAACATTCTCGATCTACCTTGGGAGAAGTTCAATGATCCTGAATGCATCATGTGCATGGAATGCATCGACGCCTGCCCTCACGGCTCCCTAAGCCTGAAGGCGCTCTAATCGCAGATCAAGCACCCTTATGACTACACCTTTACCGATGAACGTTCACGCGTGGACCGCAGTGGAGGAATTCACACGTACGACCTAATCGTGATCGGAGCTGGACCGGCGGGGTCTACGGTCGCCCGACACGCAGCCAAGCTTGGGCTAAAGTGCCTCTTACTCGAAAAGGAACGAATACCCCGCAGCAAACTTTGTGGCGGCGGCATCACACCGAAAGTGCTCAGCCTTCTCGACTTCAATTTGCCGGAGGAGATTATTGAAAGTGCGCCGATGTCAGCAAGAATCCATATTGGTTCGAAGTGCTTCCCATTCGGTTCTTCCAGTCCGCTCGTGTATATGACGTCTCGTGAGAAGTTCGACACGCTTCTCGCAGAAAAAGCCGCGGAAGCGGGTGCCGAAGTGAAAGATGGCACTCGAGTTCAGAATCTTATAGTGCGCTCGTCGCTCGTCGAGGTTCAAACACCGAATGATTCTTTCGAGGCAATGATGGTAGTTGGCTGCGATGGAATGACTGGGCCTACAGCGAGGGCGACCGGGCTTTACGCTCGCTGGGAACCGAGTGAGATCGCATACGGGATAGAAAGTGAGATCCGAGTTGGAGAAGAGGCTGTCCGTCGTTTCATGGGCCCCGAGAAATACTTTGACGTGTACTTCGGCGTTTCTCCAGCCGGTTACGGGTGGGTATTCCCAAAGAATGATCACTTGACCGTCGGAGTCGGGTGCAGAATGAGCAAACTTCGCGACGGGCCAACGCTCTTCAAAAGCTTCCTGAAATTCATACCCGAACTCGAAGGTTACGAGATTCCGAGCCCGCGCGCCCACCTAATCCCATTAGGGGGAGCTGCGCAGGTGCCCGTGGCTGCGGAGCGGGTTCTTCTCGCAGGGGACTCAGCCGGGTTCGTTGAACCCCTCTTGGGTGAAGGGATTTATTTCGCGATCAGAGGCGGCGGGATTGCCGCCGAGATAGCCAATGAAGCTTGCCAAAGTGGGAGGTTTGATCGCGGGTTCTTGGAGAGGTATGAAGAACGTTGCGCGAGCGCTCTCAGAGCGGATTTCGCCTCTGCATTCCGTTTGGCTAGACTAAGCTATCTGGAGAATTACGACATGGATCTGCTTGCGAAATTCTTCTTCTCCGATGAGAGGTTCCATGATTGTATGATTGGCTTGATGAACGGCTCCGTACGTTTTAGGGACGTCCAGAGAAAACTGGCTTGGCCTTATCTCAAATACAGGTTAGCAAAATTAGGGCTCCCAATTCCCGCATAAAGCGCCCATATACTCAAAGCCATCCTCGGACATTGCGAACGTCGATAGCGTTGCAGCCTGTTTTCGACGCAGGTCAATATTACAGCCGTCAAACCGTACTGGCGGAGCTGGGAGCCCGCGGTCAACAGAAGCTAAGGAGCGCCAAAGTCGCAGTTGTCGGGCTGGGAGGGTTAGGGAGTGTTTCAGCTCTATACTTAGCACTGGCAGGAGTCGGGAAGCTAATCCTGATCGATCAAGACACGGTGGAGATGAACAACTTGCACCGACAAGTCCTATACTCGTTATCAGACCTCCGATATCCGAAGGTGGAGGCAGCCGAGAAACGAATCAAATTGATCAACCCAGAAGTAAGCGTGAACGCTGTTCCGGAAAACATGCGGTCTGAGAATGTGGCCTCTGTCTTGGAGGGAGCCGACTGTGTAGTCGATGGCTTAGATAATATGCAATCACGATACATCATAAACAAATACTGCGCGGAGAGACAGCTGCCTTTCATCTTCGGGGGCGCCATTGGAATGGAAGGGAACGTGGCTACATTGAAGGTGCCTGAGACGCCATGCCTGGAATGCGTTCTGCCAGGCCTAGACGACGTGAGCCTGCCAACTTGCGATACGCGTGGGGTCTTAGGTGCAACGACCGGGATAATCGGTGCCATTCAGGCGCTCGAGGCAATCAAGGCCGTCTGTGACATTGAGCCGAAGTCTAAGGGAAAGCTAATGGTTTTCGATTTTGCGCAATCAGAGATTCGAACGATTGCTCTCCGAGTTAGGCCGGACTGTCCCGTTTGCCAAATCAAAGAAAAATACGCTCCACAGTACCCCACCAAACTGGCCTGGCTTTGCGGATCAAATACGGCAAACGTTAACCCGGAAACACCCATGTCCCTGAACCTAGAAGACCTGGCAACTTCGATAGCGAGAAAGCACCGAGTGCTACTCACCACCTCTATGGTACTGGTTTTCGATTACATCGGGCATGAGGTTAGCCTGTTTAAGAAAGGGCGGATGCTCATCAAGAACGTCCAAGATGAAAATGAAGCACTCGCAATAGCCCGAGCAATCATTGATCTCACCACAGGAAAATGAACAAATTGACCATCGCAGCCACAAGCTCTGCTGTCATTCCCTCTCGAACTAGGCTCTTCGGCAAGGCGCTCTTCCTAGTCTCCGGCGGAATCGATTCTCCCGTGGCCGCTTGGTTGCTCATGCGAAAAGGCGTGGAGGGAGCGTTCGCATACTTCGATAGCTACCCAATGTGTGACCAAGCGGCTGAAAAAATCGCCCTGGACGCAATCGAGCAAGTCTGTGAGCAAGCGCAAGTTCAGAGTGCACGCGTTTACGTAGTTTCTCACTCATCGGACCTGCGGGATATTCTCTCTAAGTGCCCCGTAAAGTACGCCTGTATCCTCTCGCGACGGATAATGTTCAGGGTGTCAGAGAGGATAGCCCTGCAGGAAGGATGCCAAGCGATTGTTACTGGCGACGCACTAGGCCAAAAGGCAAGCCAAACCTTACAAAACATCGTGGCCGCGGACAGCGTCGTAACCAATATTCAGATTCTGCGCCCATTGGTTGGAATGAATAAGCTTCAGATCGAAAGATGCGCCAGGCAGATCGGAACCTATCCAATCTCCATTCGACCGGGTGTTGCGACTTGCGGTGTCCCAACAGATAATCCGAGCACATCAGCGAAGCGGGAACGACTAAAGGAAGCGGAATTAGCCTTGGATCTGGATGGCATGGTGAAAAGAGACTTGCAGGAAGCCCGCGTGATGACCATCAGGACCTGAAATGCGCCAACCCAGATAGAACATTCATGATTTGGCTCGCGCTTCTCTCAGCTGCTTCTTGGGACGGCGCCTTCCGAATTATCATCCTTCCGTCGCGGCGCAGCGTGATCTCGTGGCCTTCTACGTTTCTTAGAACTACGAACTGCGGCGTCCAAAACATTACGTCCACCCCAGAAGGTACTTCACGCTTCAATCGGGTGAGATCAAGCCTGGTCGCCTTCCTAGGTATGGCTTCGATGGATAAGTGGTCGGAACAAAGTTTGAAATATAGGTTTCCAGCGTTTCCGGTCGGTTCGAGTTCCAAAGCCACTCATCATGCAATTCCATGTGCATGTTTATTAGAGCTTCATTCACAACGGTTCTTTCGCCGGGGCAAATGCCGGGGTTGACACTTTCGATCGTGAATGGTCACCGAAGGCCGAACGGTTCAGGCGGCGGGCTGCAGAAAACGCTGCCGCAACCCGCAGTATAGAACACAATTTCGCTGAAGTGGGTTCAATTCCCATCCCCGGCTCCAAACAATTCTGCGATTTATGTCATGAAGCCAAGAGGGGCGCGCACATGAAAACTAAGCCTGCTAATGCTGGCTATAACTCATAAATCTTCTTCCACGATGGTTCGTGGGAGGGAATTTGGCCCCAGGTTACAAGTCCAAGTCTTAGCGACGTGGCGAATACTTGCTTAGTGTTTGCATGATGTTCTTACGAGTAGGTTCAACGAGGTCGTCTTATGTTAGGCTACACGATGAACCTAGGGCATGGTCAATCTCGTGGGTTCAAATCCGGCCCCCTGTATTCTACGATGAACCCAGTACACTCGTTTCCACTGGAGATTAGTGCGATTCCTACTTCATTTTGAGAGAGCCGTCGGGTTCAATCTTGACTCTGATTGCTACGATAAGATGATGTCCTCGAATTCTTCCCTTATGTCTAGCCCGTAGCGTGGTGAGGATTGCGTCCGCGTTCATTTTCACCTTGGTCCGAAGAACGTCAGCTCTACGTAAGATCATTGACGTGGCTTCGAAGACGCTTACACCGCTGGGAATAACGAGTTCTCTAGAACCCGATAATGCTTCCAATGCGGCTAACGATGCCTTAGAGGCCTTCAGGTTCTCATTTGCCCTACGCTCAAGTATGGTCACATTTTCACGCGTTGTCCGAAGCTTCTTTGCCACTTGAGCCTGAGTCAGTCCTGTTGAACGGAGCCTCACGACGCGCCACTGCCTCTTGGTTAATGTCGTACCGGGAGGCCTTAGTCTTGTCAACTGCCATACCCTACACGCACTATGGTTATGGTTGCCGATTCATATCGATTGTGCTCCCGCGCTGCTGAATGTAAGCGCAAATGCTTACCAAGGCTTATAGGTTCGGGCAGGCAATCTAGGCGAATTACTGATAGAAGGTTTGGCAAGTGTCAGCACCAACAAGTAAGAAGAATTTGCGTTTAGTCGCTGCGATTGTAATTATCGTAATTGTGATAGTTGCCGGTGTAGGCGCATATTACTACTATTCGTCAACTAGCTCTAGCTCTTCAACGAGCATGTCGTCAACAATGATGGCATCGACTATGATGCCGTCAACTATGACGTCGTCAACGTCTTCGCCGCTAATCCTTTACTCCGCGGATTCTTTTGTTATTGAAGCTACAATGCTAGAAACCACGTTTACGAGTAGCACGGGGATTATGATGGCTCCGCCGAAGTCCGGTGGATCCCTTCTTCTCGCGAGCGAGATAGCGCAAGGTAATCCGGTCAGCGTCTTCATATCACTCTCTCATGGCGCGGTAACTTCAGCACATCTGGGAAATGAGTCCTCGGGTTGGGCTATCGCGTTCGCGTCTGACCAGATGGCTCTCGCATACTCAAATGCGACCCTTCAAAACTCGGCTGCAAACGCTGTCGTCACGGCATGCAACTCTGCGCTCGCAGCGAACTCAACTGCGGCTTGGAACAATTGCTTTACAATGCTGACTTCAGGCTCAGTCAAAGTCGGGACTGGAAATCCGAACGCAGATCCATCTGGGTATAGAGGGTGGATCGTGTTGGAGGCTGCGGGTCAAGCCTACGCAAGTAACTCCAGCCTCTACGAAAACAGGTTGATTTCCAACAACGGAAACGTTACAGCCGCCAGCGCGGCCGACCTCATAGCCCCCCTGCAGACCGGCCAGATTCAATTCCTTTGGATCTACAAGTCCTCCGCTACTGCGCATAAGCTCAACTACCTGCAACTACCCGCCCAAGTGAACCTGGGCAGTGCCAAGTACTCAAAATTCTACTCTCAGTTCTCGTACCAACTAGCTACTGGAGTAGAGACAGGAGGAGTAATCAGACTATGGATCACGGTTCCAACCGACAGCACCGACACAACCCATTCACTGCAGTTTGTCGTATTCGTAGTAAAGAACTCTCCAACCTTACTATCCCCATATGGACTTGTTCCAACAACACCCGCAAAACTCTACAATAGCACAACCGTCCCACCAATACTTCAGCAACTCGTATCCCAAGGCTACCTTCAACCTAGCGGCCCCAATTCAGGTTAGCGGATATCACTGACAAAACTTGAATTTGCTCAAACTAATCTCCTGTATTTCGCTAGTCCTGCTCGTAACACCAGTAATCTTACTGCTCTACGAGGGCCTCGGCCCTCTTAGAGATCCCATAGGATACAGCTACGTAGTGTTTAGAGCTATAGAACTTACACTGATATCCTCAGCAATCGCCACCGTACTCTGCGTCACCATCTTTACTCCCCTGGCGTATTACTTAGCCAGAAACAAGAACAGCTTAGGCGAAGCTCTATCCGACATACCCGCCTCCATCCCACACCCAATCATTGGGGTCGCAATCCTAGTGATCGCCAGCCCTCTAACGCCATTCGGAAGATTCCTCCTCTCGATAGGAGTTAATTTTTTCAACACATTTCTCGGCCTCATTACAGCGCTCACAATAGTCTCAGCTCCGATTTACATCAATTCCATGCATCCGTTCTTTCAATCCATGAACATCACCCATGAAAACTACGCATTAGGGTTGGGCGCGTCAAGATTCCGAACATTCATGTCAGTTGTCCTACCCAACTCAGGAAGGGGAATACTTACCGCCTCTCTGATTGCTATGAGCAGAGCAATGAGTGAATTCGGTTCAATCTCAATCGTCGCGTATTACGTTTTACAACAACCATTCTATGGAGTCAATCCCGCTCCTGTCCTCATCTTTCAATACTACGCGTACTATGGCTTAGGACCCGCAGTCACAGCCTCAGCAGTAATGATTCTCGTGTCAATTGTAATTATGATTCTCCTTAGACTTGTAAAACGCTCAACAACGCCATGATAATACAGGAATGGAAGGTCAACTGGTAATGATCGAGGCCGACGTGAAAAAGAGGTTAGGGGACTTCTCGCTAGACGCCAATGTTTCCGATGAACGCTTCATCTGCTTGACGGGCAAGAATGGTTCCGGAAAAACCACTCTTCTAAACCTTATCGGTGGACTACTGACTCCTGATGACGGTTACGTCACGCTCAACTCAAGGAAGATCACAAACCTTCCGATCGAACAAAGAGAGGTATCCATCATCACACCGGACTCCTGCATTCCACATCTGAACGTTGACCGACACCTTGTGTGGGGTGCGAAGAATAAGGGGTTTAGCGTAGAACCTGATTACCTAGCAGAAATCAGAACATGCCTAGGAATAAGCTTCAACGGAAAAGTGAAAAAACTAAGCCTCGGCATGAGAGAAAGAGTAGCTCTAGCCACATCCCTCATCTCGAAACCAGAATTAATGCTAATCGATGAAGCCCTCTCAAATATCGACAACCACAGAGACTTCGTAGACGCCTTCAAGAACCTGGCGACGAAAGCAGAAATCGATGTTATCTTCACCACGCAATACTCAGATGACTCGTCACAAGCAGATCATCATTACCGGTTGGAGTCAGGCAAATCAACTAGACTATTCTAAAAACTGGAGTGATCTACTTTTGTCCAATATTTTTGAAGAGATTGCGCGAACAAGACGCGTGACACTCAGCGCTGAACTTGCAATAATGGCTGGGCGAGGAATGCGCGACTAATGTGCGCCAGAAAGAAGAGACTCGAGTATACTTTCGGACTTTACCTTACCACTGATGGCCGAAGAGTTTTTGGTAAATCTGGTGCACAGGTTCTAGAGGCAATCGAGAAGTGCGGATCAATAACCGCGGCCGCCAAGGAACTGAAAATGTCGTATGGGTTCACGTGGAATCACTTAGCCCGAATGAGAAAAGAGCTGCATCAACCGCTAATTGTTACACGTCGCGGTGGGGCCGCGGCTGCAAAGAAGAAGGGCGGGGGAGGAGCCGCTCTGACTCCACTTGCTAAGGTGCTGCTGAAAGAATTTAGAGAGACGGAGCGGCTTATGCAGCAATTCCTCTCTAGGAAAGAAGGACCGTCGGCGACTTCACAAGTTTCCAACGCGAATAGGAATGTGTCACCCTGGTATTTCTTCTTGCCTTATCAGCGTAGGTTGTCAGCCGGGTCGAAGAACATCCCTTTTGTTATGAATGTAATCGTAATCGCTTACCAAGGCTTATACGCTAAACAACCTAGCAGTGGTGGAATGTGTATGATAGAGTCAGAGGAGTCCAAAGTGTGGGCGAAGTTCCTCTCCTCGGAGATCAAGCTCGAACTACTTGGGCTATTCCATACGAACCCCAGACTCACAACAACCAGTGAGGAGATAGCGAAGCAAATCAGCAGGACTAGAGACGAAATCCAGCCCGACTTAAACGACCTGCTTGAGATAGGGGTCATAAAGAAAATTGACAATCTAGGATCGCTTTGCCTTGATGAGGATAAGGATGGAGAAGTTCAGGCGCAAATTATTCGTTACCTTTTGAAGGGCTGTGATTGGGCTCCTCGGAGCTACTGCGAAACCTTCTGTTGACAGAACCCACGACCACTCTCTGTCAGCCAAACGTAAGACACACCGTAACGTAGGCTGAGATGATCTTCCTTTGCTCAATATTTTTGAAGAGATTGCGCGGATAAAGCGAGAGGGGTTAAGCGCTGCACTTGCAACGGTGGTGGGTGGAGGGACAGGTGTACCGGGAAAGACTGGGTTCCGAATGTTGGTGTACCATGATGGTAAGATCTTGGGGACGGTTGGGGGAGGATTACTTGAGGCTAAAGTACGTGAAGAGGCTTTAAGGTGCATGCAGGGGGGGACGTCACGGTTATTGAAATTGGATTTAAATCAATCGGCGTCCGGCATAGGTGTTCTCTGTGGCGGGAAGGCTGAGGTCTTCGTGGAACCTATCCAGCCCATCTCAAGCGTATTCATTTTCGGCGGAGGACATATCGCTTTACCGCTAGCTCAGTTCGCAAAGGCGCTTGAGTTTGGTGTAGTTGTCATCGATGATCGACAGGAGTTCGCGAGTCGAGATCGTTTTCCGATGGCTGATGAAGTGAAACTAGGCGACTTCTCCACCATGACCAAGTCTATTGAATTCCACTCAGACGACTCCGCGGTTATAATTACTCATGGGCATGAGCATGATGAAGTCGTCTTGAAGGAATGCCTCTCAAAGAAGAATCGACCAGGATACGTTGGGATGATTGGCAGTAGGGCAAAGGTGGCAACTGTCTTCTCTAATCTGAAGCAACAAGGAGTTCCTGAAGAGTTGCTGGCAAATGTCAACGCACCCATAGGTCTTGACATTGGAGCCAAAACACCTGCCGAGATCGCACTCAGCATAATGGCAGAGATCGTCGCCTACAAATACAAAAGAACACCAGAACGAGCAATGCTACACAAACGCCAGGACAAAATAATCTAGCTTTGGACATGGACTCATTCCCTTGATGGGTATGGACCTAGTTGTGGAGCCTTCGATTGTAGCCACGATATTGGTGAGTAGCAGCAGCGCCCGAAGAGAGCATGCAGGGGAAGACAAATTCATGGAGTCACATAATTTTGAGGAAGAAGGTGCAGAGGTTCAATATTCTCTTAAGTTAACTCGACATGTCGTGTGACGGGACGGGAGGGCCGTACAGCGGATGATAGCAGAGGAACCAGAGAGTCGAGCCACAGCGTCCGTAAAGGATCTCGCAGCGTATTTCCTCAGGCTCGGAATTCTGGCGTTCGGTGGACCGGCAGCACACCTCGCTATGATGGAAGAGGAGACGGTTCGCCATCGTCACTGGCTCACAAGAGAGAAGTTCTTAGACCTGCTCGGTGCGGCGAATTTGATTCCGGGCCCAACGTCGACTGAGACAGCCATTTACATTGGATACCAACAGGCTGGATGGGTTGGGTTGCTTGTAGCAGGGGTTTGCTTCATTCTTCCGGCCGCTGTTATGGTGACAGTTATCGCTTGGGCGTACGTTGTTTTCGGTACTCTCCCTCAAGTCTCGGATTTGTTTTACGGAATAAAACCAGTGGTCATAGCGATTATTTTGCAGGCTTTGTGGGGCTTAGGGCGTGGGGCGGCGAAGTCACGTTTCTTGGCTTTATGTGGGTTGGTGGCACTTGGTGCAAGTGTTCTCGGCATGAGCCCTCTGCTGGTTATTTTTGGGATCGGCAGCCTGGTTGGTGTAAGTCAGTGGATTAGAGAGAAGGGACATGGGAAGAATCCCCGGTCTGCCTCACTATGCCTACTCCTTCTTGCGCCTGTTTTGGCTTTCGGCGTGCAGGCCGGGGGACAGTATCTCGAACCTCCCTCATCCAAACTCGGGTTGTGGTCTCTGTTCCTGGTTTTCTTGAAAGTCGGATCGATTGTGTTTGGAAGCGGCTACATTCTCCTTGCATTCCTCCAGACAGATCTGGTCACACGGCTGCACTGGATAACTAACTCTCAACTGCTAGACGCCATAGCTGTTGGGCAGGTGACGCCCGGGCCGGTGTTCACGACGGCAACTTTCATCGGGTACCTGCTTGGTGGTCCGGCTGGCGCTCTCGTCGCCACTGTGGGTATCTTTTTACCGGGCTTCATCCTCGTGGCGATCAGCGGTCCGCTTATTCCCCGCATTCGTAAATCTCCAGTTGCCGGTGCGTTCCTCGATGGAGTAATCGTTGCGTCCTTAGCGTTGATGGCCTTCGTAACCTACCAACTAAGTGTGGTGGCGTTGATTGACGTTGTGACTGTGGGGCTCACGTTGGTGAGTTTAGTTCTCTTGATTCGTTTCCACGTGAACTCGGCATGGCTCATCCTCCTAGGGGCGGCGGTGGGACTGTTGAGATACTTTCTCTAACGAGCATGTCGAACCGAACATATCAAGAAGCAACGATGACGAGGTTGGAGGAAATTGTGGGTTCAAATCCCACCGAATATCGTTTAGGATGGGCCCACTAGACACACGTCGACTAGAAGACTTCAGCCTAGAGTTCCATTTGCTGCACGTGATTCCTTTTTTCATTCAGTTAAATTGAATCCTAGTCTGCTACCTTCTAAATACGTCAACCAGTTCATCTTTGACCGTTGTGAACTTTGAATCGGCGACGGTTCCTGAAGTGCGCTGGGGCTAGATTACGTTCTTTCTCCAAGACAGCAAGTTCAAGTCTCCATGCTAAGCTAGGCGTTCCAGTCGAAAACATGGTCTTTGGAAGACCCCGCGAGATTCATTCAGCCAGCAGTTACCGAAGATCGCTGACTCTACACTGCTCACCAAATTTGAAATACGGTCGATATGTATTGCTGCAGCAAACGACGCGACATGTAGATACGGAATGAGAGAAATGAAGAGAGTAACCCTCGCTGTTAACGGCGTGAAACGGAGTTTTGAGGTTGACTCGCAGAAGGTTCTAATCGATCTCTTGCGCGACGACCTCAATCTTACCGGAACAAAACAGTCGTGTGATAGGAAGGGGCAATGCGGAAGCTGCGTTGTGCTGATCAATGGCAAGGCGGTTCATTCGTGTCTGAAGAAAGTCGTTGACTTAGAAGACGCATCCATTACTACCGTTGAAGGCCTGGGAACACCTGAACACCCTCATTTGATTCAGGAAGCCTTCGTGCTGTCAGGCGCAATCCAATGCGGATACTGCACCCCCGGGCTTGTAATGGCCACCAAAGCTTTGCTCGACGAGAATCCGAACCCTGAGGTAGTGACAATCAAACGCGCCTTAGCGATGAACATGTGCCGATGCACAGGTTACAAGAAGATAATCGAGGCCGTCAAGCTCTCAAGTGGTTTTCTCCGAGGAGAAACAACGCCGGAAGAGTACCGCAGCAATCTGAAGAAGGGTATGATCGGCGTATCTCATCCGCGACCATCATCAATGCTCAAAGCCTGCGGGCTGGCGAAATTCGCTGCCGACATCAAACCTGAGAACGCTCTCGAGCTGGCTCTGGTTCACAGTACTGAGCACCATGCCTTGATCAAGTCCATTGATACCACCGCGGCAAGGAAAATGCCGGGCGTTGTCGGCATCATGACAGCCGAGGACATCAAAGGAACTAACCGAATCAGAGACGGAGCACCGGATCGACCCGTCCTTTGTGAAGACAGGGTCAGAACCCTTGGCGATCCAATCATTGCGGTAGCCGCAGAGACGAGGGAACAGGCTAGAGCAGCTGCTGCCGCGGTAAGAGTAGAGTACGAACGATTACCAGTCATGATGACGCCCGAGGAAGCGCTGGCTCCAGACGCTATTCAGATTCACAGCCATTCTCCGAATCTTTGCTACACTCAACCCCTTGTGAAAGGAGATGCCGAAAAGGCGCTAGCCGATTCAGCGGCCGCCGTTGAAGCAGAATTCTTAACACAAATGAACCATCAAGCACCGTTGGAGCCAGAGGCTTGTGTAGCTTATCTGGACGGAAAGGGAAAAGATGCTCAACTGGTCGTTATCGGACGGAGCATTGCCATCCACCTCCACATGGCTCAAATCAAGGAAGCCGTCGGATGGGAGAACATGCGCTACAAGGAGCCTTTTGCTGGTGGACAGTTCGGCATCAAAGCCTCCGTTACAACCGAAGCGGTCACCGCTGCCGCCTCTCTACATTTCAGGCGACCAATCAGGTATGTTCCAAGTCTCAAGGAATCTATGCTCACCACATCCAAGAGGCATCCATACCGTGCCAAGTTGAAGCTAGCGGCTGATGCAGAGGGGCGCTTGACTGCTCTCACCTATGATTTTACGATAAACAAAGGAGCTTACGCGCTAGGTGGCCCGGGAAATAGCATGGAACGTTCCCTGTATATGCTACAGGGCTCGTACCACATTCCCAACGTTAGAGCCTTCGGTCAAATGGTGTACACAAACAACGCAGCCGGCGGTGCCGCTCGCGGGGCAGGGCCCCCGGAAACAATTTTCGCTTTGGAATCAGCTGTAGACATGCTAGCGGACAAACTGGGAAAAGATCCCCTAGAATTCCGAAAAACGAATTCACTGAAACCAGGACAGGCTAAAGCTACAGGGATGATTGCTGAGGAATGGCCCTTTCCGGAGCTATGTGCAGCAATCAAACCCCACTATGAAAGGGCGAAACAGGAAGCTGCAGCTTTCAACGCTAAGGGCGGATCGCTGAAACGAGGCGTGGGCTTGGGCGCCGACTCGTTCGGAATCGGTGATCCCGGAGACCAAGCGAAGCTATCCCTAGAAATTGACCCTGATGATGGAGCCACAATATACGCTGCTGTAGCCGACCCAGGTGAGGGAAACGATTCGCTGCTAACGCAAATTGCCGCGGACCGATTGGGTCTGCCTCTAGAGAAAATACGCCTCTATTGTCGAGATACAGACAAGACAGTGGACATGGGAGGGTCATGGGGAAGCCGTATGACCTTGATGGCTGGAAACGCCCTACTCAACGCCATCGAACAGTTACAGAATGCAATGAACGAAGTGGGGACGAAAACCTACGAGGGATTGAGAAAGGCCGGCAAGCCCACTCGTTATGAGGGGTTCACCCAGAATCGAGGACAGTACGGATTCAACCCGAAGACCGGACAAAGCGACAATTTCGTCTCCGAATGTCACAACATTCAGATGGCCGAAGTCGAAGTCAACACGAATACCGGAAGAACAAGGGTCATCAAAATGACTGCTGCAATTGATGCGGGACCAATCATAAACCCTCAGAACTTCGAGGGACAACTTGAAGGAGGCATGGACCAGGGCGTCGGTTACGCGCTAAGAGAGGAGTATATTCACGGCAAAAGCAAAGACTACGTAACCTTTAGGTTCCCTACCATAACCGACTCATTCGACATGGAGATCATTACTCGCGAGACTCCTCGTGCAAAGGGGCCAATGGGGGCGACCGGAATTGGCGAGATGACAATGGTTTCCACTGCCCCCGCGGTCATCAATGCGATAAAGGACGCTTGTGGAGTCCGAATCCTCGACCTACCTGGTACACCTCAGAAGATCACCGCGGCGTTGACCGCGAGGAAATAATCCATCACACTGCCACGAAACCTCCAAGGCTATTGTTGCAAATGACTCTCGAGCTCAAAATGATTCGAGAAAAAGAAGTACGAGCAAAGAGAAGGCTGGAATCAGTCAGAGAAGACTTTCCGGCACTTGAAAGGTTACGGAACGGTAAACCTCCCATATACTTCGACAACGCTTGCACAACAATGGTCCCGAACCAAGTGGTAGAGGCAATAACAGAATACTACACGAAGTATCCGGCATGCGGAGAGAAGCGAAGCCGATACTGGTTCGCGAAAGAGGTTACAAGCCGAATCGAAGGAGACCTCAGTAGCGGAATGGAGGGGTCACGTCAAGCAATTCGACATTTCATAAACGCCAAATCTGAAAAGGAAATAATCTTCACGTCAAACACAAGTCAAGCCATCAACATGGTAGCACTTGGATTCAAGTTCAAACCCAAGGATCAGATCCTGCTAACAGACCGAGAACACAATTCAAACCTAGTGCCTTGGCTAAGGTTGCAGAAGAGGATACCCATCAAAGTGAGTTACGTAGGATCAAAATCAGACTACACGTTAGATCTTGAGGACTTGAAAGCCAAGCTTGAGAGTGGCAGAGTTAGGATGGTCAGTATGGCCTACACGTCAAACCTTACTGGCTACACTATTCCAGCCAAAGAAGTCATTAGGATAGCGCACGAAAACGGCGCCAACGTTATGCTCGACGCGGCACAAACCGTTCCACATAGGATCGTGGATGTTCAAGGTCTAGATGTAGACTTCCTAGCTTTCTCAATGCACAAAATGTGCGGACCCAGAGGAGTAGGGGTTCTCTACGCAAAGGAAGAACTCCTAGGAAAGGATCCTCATGAGAACGAGGCTGAAGTGATAGAGCCCGTCGTAGTCGGAGGTGGCACCGTCAGTGACACAACATACAACTCTTACGATCTTCTAGAACCCCCAGAAAGATTTGAAGCGGGAATCCAGAACTATCCGGGGCAAATTGCCGCTGGAACCGCGATCAAGTATCTGCAACAGGTAGGCATGGACAGTATAAGTAGCCATGAGTACGAGTTGAACGCTTACCTGACAGAGCAGCTTCTGAGCCGTTACGGCGAAAAGAAATGGTTCAGAATCCTCGGCCCTCGCGACGTTGCCCAAAGAGGAGGAATCCTAACATTCGAAGTTGAACGGCCGAATTGCGTAGGCATTGCGGAAGAACTCGACGAGAGAAACAATGTCATGATCAGAGACGGAGCGTTCTGCGTTCATTCCTATTTGAACAAGAAATTCGGGCAGGGCTGGTTTATGCCAAGACTGCCAACTGAACACAGGATGCTATATCGCGTATCGCTTTATTTCTACAACACCTTAGAAGAATGCAGAGTTTTCCTAGAAACGCTAGACAAGATCTTTGAAGAACGCGGCTACACGCAGAATTGACCCAATAAGGGAAGGAAAGTCAAGAAGTGGACGAAGCAGTAGTAAAGCACTACCGTAAGCTCCTCAGATCCGGCTTTGAACATGTCGGTTCATTTGACAACCCCTCAGTATTCTTAGAATCCCGCGGTAAGGGAGGAGTCTGTGGTCGCGCCGCCGATTACATGCACGTGTTCATCAGTATTCGCGACGATAGAATCGATGAGATCAAGTATCTGTGCACATGCGACCCCACCGCTAATGTTGCGGTAGAAATACTCTGTACCTTGGCGAAAGGCAAGGGACTGGACGAGGTGCAAGCTATCACTGAGGATGCGCTATTGCAGACAATTGGAACTAGGAGCGAAGACGTGCGAAAGAAAGCGGGAAGTCTGCTGGATTTACTGAACCGCGGACTCAATCAGTATCAAAATGCGAGACGAACGATAGTGTGAAGGATATGCGAATTATCCTAAATAACGATAGACCAAGATGCCTACGAGTGCCACGATCCAATCTCCTAGCGATGTTGCCATGGAACCCTCACCCTCTCCTCTCCGCAGTGGGGGCATTTCCCCTCCAGCTCCTGCAGCGGAAACGGCTTGTCGATCATGAACACTTTCCCCACTCGGCTTCGTTCGCAATAATTCATAATATCGTCTGTGAGCACGTCAATCGCGGCTTCGACTGATTTGCACGCTTCATCACTGTACTCGGATGTGAGCCACGTACTATGATCGATTACGAGGCGGCGTTTCGCGTCAACAACGGTTACAACGACTTTCTCGGTAAGCTCTTCGCTGCCGAACGTGGCGATGCATGCTTCGTAGGGGCCCTTCAGTTCTTTTGGTAAAGCAAGAATTCTTGCGGCAGCTTCTATGAAACGAACATTAGCGATGGCCATTGCTTGATTTCTTCTTGATTTTCAGCTGGGGTGGATTCTAATTCACGGTGAGGGTTTCAGGGTTTCTGACCGTAAACACAATAGTGCCATGACTTTCGTGGGTTTCCTGAAATGTCCCAGTAGACGTGCTTGATGTACGAGAACTCTTCTAATGAGTAGTGTGATAGCGAGGCGCCATGACCGCTCTGCTTGTAACCTGCCCAAGGCATTTCCGATGGGACGGGGACGTGGTCATTTATCCAAACGGTTCCGAATCGCAGATCTCTGGCAGCTCTCATCGAGGTTGTAACGTCCTTTGTCCAAACCGATGACCCAAGCCCGTAGACGACCTTGTTGCTCTCCTCTATGACTTCGTCGTAATTGTTGAATTTCAACACTGTGAAAACGGGGCCGAATATTTCCTCCATGACTATTGACGAGTCGCGTTTGTCTGTTTGGATAACGGTCGGTTGAATGTAGTATCCGTCTTCGTGGCCTGGAATTTTCGGACGTTTTCCGCCAGATAATAGGTGTCCGCCTTCCTCGACGCCCTTGCTAATGTACTTCTCAACGTTTTGCCTGTGAGCAGCTGAGACCATCGGTCCTAGGTCCGTCATCATGTCTTGTGTGTCGCCAATTACGACTTTGCTGAGCTCTTCGTTGAGCCTCTTCGTGTACTTGTCGATGATGGATTCGTGGACGTAGTACCTAGTTGAGTTCGCGCAGTCCTCTCCATTGTTTACGAGACCGCCGGCTACGGCACCTTTCACGGCGGCGTCGATGTCTGCGTCTGGAAATACGATGAACGGGGCCTTACCGCCGAGTTCAAGCGACACCTTCTTTATCGTACTTGCCCCAAGCACGCTCAGCCTTCTCCCAACCTCCGTACTTCCAGTGAAGGCCACCATTCCAACGTTAGGATGACTGGCGAGAATTTCCCCTACTTCTCCACCGGGTCCCGTTACAACGTTTAGTACGCCCTTTGGTATCCCAGCTTCCTGCATTATCCTCGCGAGTTCGATTGTGGTTAGTGGGGTGTAGGTTGCTGGTTTAATGACCACCGTATTACCCATGGCAAGTGCGGGAAACGCTCTCCAAACAACCATCATCAAAGGATAATTCCAGGGAGTGATGACACCAACCACTCCAATGGGCTCGCGTCTGATGGCGCTAGTTCCTTCCGCAACGTATTCCCCCATCGCCTTGCCTTCGAGAATTCTGGCGGCTCCGGCGATGAAACGAATATTATCGATCGTGTAGGGAACATCATATCCGGTGCATTGCTTGATCGATTTTCCAGAGTTCGCGGATTCCAGTTTCGCGAACTCCTCAGCCTTTGCTTCAAGCATGCCTGCAACTTTCAGCAGTAAGTTCGCCCGATCCCCCGGAGGAATCTTACTCCAAATCCCCTTCTGGAATGCGTCGTGAGCAGCGTCCACCGCTCGTCCAATATCGTCTTTCGTGGCGTGTTGAACTTTCTCCATCACCTTGCCCTTTGACGGATCGAAGACATCTAGTTGCTTATCGTTTGAGGACTTAACCCACTCATTCTCAATGAACATCAATTTTGGCATAATCAGCACTCGCTACTCGCAAGATCATCGATATGTGCAAATAAATATGACGAACTGCTTTCAGGAGTGCAATGAACCAGTCTCGTATGTTGATGATGAAGCGATGACCAGGGACATAATCTTGTGTATGTGGGCCGATTGGTGCGCGCACACACACAATAACGTCTGGTCGCGAAACATTCAATTAAGGTCAACAGAATTTGATCTTCTACCTTCAGCAATCGTGCACTTAGAGCATTTACAACGCCACCAACCACTCCCGATATAGACAGATCGTCATCGGCCGTTCGCGCCGAATATGAACGATGGCAATCCGCTACTCACAACGTTGGGGTTGAGATTATACCAACGGTCTCTCCCGGCTTTGATGACCGATATCTTGTGCAAATCGGGTATAGATCAAGAAGCGATGGTTATGTTCCCAGGAGTCTAGAATACTTCAAAACGAACTTGGGGATCGCAAAGGATTTTGTCGACAAGAGTAAGCTGATGAAGATATCCACTTGGAATGAGTGGGAGGAAAATACCAACATCGAACCGTCAACACATGAAGGCTTCGAGTATCTGCAGACTCTTCGCGACACCCTAGGACTGAGCTGAACGCTGTTGGATCGCCGCAAGTTTCTGAAATATGTTGGTGCAACTGGTAGAAACGCAGTTGTTTGCAGTTCTCTTCATTCGGAAGGTGATTCCTCCCATCCATGACCTGTTTTCACATGATAGCAATTTGAACATACGCCGAGATGCTTGTAAACGGGTTCTTCGCGACTCTTTGTCTTGGGATCAAGAAACCATTTGTCATTCCAGTCTTGGTAGGTGACAGTTCGGTACCCGTCAGTTACGTCGACGCTTCCATAATCACGCCCGCAAACCTCCTTCCCGCATAACTCACAGGTGTAGAGTTGGGGCGTCAATTTCCCACAATGGGTGCACTGTTTCTTGTTGGAATCCCAGTATTCGACAGTGAACTGCTGACCCGTTTTCGGATCAACTTCCAATTTATATTCGATCTTTGTTAGAGAGTCCAGCGTTTTGATTACTTTCTTCTTGAGGATTACTGGCTCAGCGCGAGACCGGTCTTGCTTGCTCACATCCTGTAGCATGCTTTCAACATCTGCTTCGATCACGTTGTGAGAACTCTCTTGATCCATCAGAGTTCTACGCTTCACGCTCCATAAACCTCCTGACTATAGATCGTCATCTTAAGGTTGCAGAGATTGCAAGCTAAACCGGTTTCGGTTGGAATTCCACAAGATGGGCAGAGCACCTTTTTACACCATCCGGCGCACTGCTTTATTTCGGAATAGTTTCTAACTCGTTGATCACAGGAGGGACAATGGATCATCAGTCGCTCAAGTATCTCTCTGGTTGTCCAGCACTTCTTGCAAAGGGTTTGGCCGCGAACTTCTGGTCGCAGGTATTCGTTCAAGTTCGTGTTGGCCATGCAAGTTGCGCAGACAAGGGAGTCGCATACGAAACACGTACCATATGAGCATGTGTCGAGCATTTCCTTTGTGATTGGCCCCTTGCATCGATCACATGGTCTGCTAGTTCTTGTTATGGTTTCTGCTTGTTGAGCTGCTCGAGGATCGATATCAACAACTTTCTCCTCACGAAAGATTTCTGTTCCATCCGGAGCCCTGTAGACAGTTACGAACGTCGATGGTTCAAACCGTGCGCCCGACGCGACGATGTAGTTCTTGTTGTGCGGATCTCCGCCTGAAGAACCTCCCTGGTAGCTCACTCGTTCCTTCAGCATTCGCCTTAGGTCATCCGGATCTAATGGCAAACCATTCGACCACTAATTCTTCGCTAAACCAGAGACTTAAAGCTACCACAACTGTCCTGCGTTTAAATCTCTAATACTAGCTTGGACAGGCAATGGACAGACAAAGGACGCTACCGGACTACAATCCTATTGTCGAGTTCAAAACTTTACCATGCACGATATTATACAATCCGAACCGCGACATCTCGTTAAGCCTTATCGAACTAAAGGATCACTACGTTCTCAAAGCCTCGAAACATTTCTTCATCCGCGCGATGGAAACCGTTGGCGATACGAATCTGTACTCCAAGCTTCAGGAGATAGGCAACTTCGCCGACTATTTGAAGCAGAACGTAGCAGAGTGGCATGTACAAACATACTACATTAACAGCATCACTCCACGAATTGCGATAAACAATTTTCGACATGAACCGTTGCTTCAAAAGAAACTTAGCGAATGGGAGAACAATCTGCGTCTGTTGGGTCAGATGACTCCCGCCGAAGAACAAGTCATGAAGCAAAAGCTGGACCTGTTGAAACTCGCCGCCGGCAGTCCAGATGCTTTAGTTACGGAGATTGAAAAGTGGCTTCATGACCGAGAGGAAGTAAGACGGCAATGGTCAGCCCTAGACAAATATTTGAAGGATGCGACAAGCGTTCTAAACGAATGGGTCGAAAAAGGCTACGCAATAGCCATCCTCTGGACCATATCTACAAGTTTCGTAGTATCTGCTAAACCCGAGCTTGAAAGTGAGGTGAAACGGCTAGAGGCGGAGATAGACAAGATATGGAATCAGCATGTGAAGTCCAGGGCATTCCAACAGCATGTTTGGATTGAAGAAGTGAAAGATCCAGTCTACACTATTCACGCAGAATATACGGGACTGTTTCATCCTAGTATTCGCGAAATTTACAAGCGCGTCCCGCTGTTGGAATCTTTTGCCAGCGACCTTGAAGCTACATTTAGCGCACGACTTCAGAAGCCAATTGAACGAGATGGATATCGTGAAGACAGTTCAACGGCTGTAGCTGAGGCCCTTGCGGCATTTCTCCGCCATGTTAAGAAAATTCAAGAAATGCCGAGTCATGTGCTTTCCAAGATTGACTACACTGCCATCGAACAACCCGTCTACATGGGATTGTTAGCAACTGCGCAGGAAGGCAAATTCGAAGAGACGAACTATCCATTCGTCTTCGATGCCTCCGGCTTAACTCGCCATGTTTTGATAACCGGAACTTCTGGAAGCGGGAAGACAAGAGTTGGACAACTTATCACAGAGGGAACATTCCCGGAAGTGGCAGTGGTCATCTTTGACCCGATGGGTGAATTTACTGGCCTCATTCAGGAGAACCCGAACGTTGCGAAGGAACCACAATTCATGATTCCTAATGGTTGCTCCTTCACCCCGATAATTTACACATTAGACGAAGGAGGATTGAAATTTGAAGCGAACCTTCTGAAGAGACCTCCGGTGAAAGACGATAGACTGGTCTCCGAGGCAGACGAGGTCGCTCTCGTGCTGTGTGAACTCGTTGGCGATGAGCGACTCCGCGACATATTCCGTAAGGTGCTTCTTGAGGCTTGGAACAAAGGTGACTTGGAATTCGACGATTTCATGGCGGGATGCCGAAACGAAGCCGCTCAACGAAGAATATCAATAAAACTAGACCGGCTGGCACCCTACAAGTCTCTCATGGGTCGCAGCGTTTTCGACGTTCCATCACTATTACATGGCATTACCATCTTCACGTTCAACTCGTCACGGTATACGGACTCAGAAAAACTGATGTTCATGTGGTTCATCTTGCGAGAACTCAAGAACTACTTTCTCAACCAACAACACAGCGACCAATTGAAGCTCCTTGTCGTAGTAGATGAAGCACATAGATTCTACTCGGAAGGAATGCCTAAGGTTCCTGCGAGCGTTCTTGAATCGTTGAACAAGGAAGGCCGAGGAAAAGGGCTTGGTATGGTCGTACTCACGCAGACCATCAAAGACTTACCGGAGATTTTCACTCAAGCCGACATGCGTATTCTTCTGAGAATTGCGGAGGGCGAGATTCAGACTTACGGAATGAAATACGGATTAGAACTAGCGCGGAGACTTAGAACTTTAGGCCCGCGAGAGGGATATATCTTCAGCGGCTCAGAGCAATTCTTCTGCAGATTTCGGCCCACAGTAAGCAATCCGAAGGGCGTAACATACTCAGAACTATTAGAATACTCAGCGCCAAACAGGGCTCTGCAGACAGCTGTTGCAAACCTCATAATTCATCAGGACCATACATTTCCGACTGCCCGACCGGTTCAACCAAACCAAGCAGTGAAGGCGGTTCCACTGACGAAGCCTGATTTGAAACAAAGAGCTATTGAGACCCTGAAATCGAAGGATGGCATATCGGTTTCCGAACTAGGAAGGACGCTGGAAATCCACAGCCAGGCGGTCCTAACAAAGCTAGTCAATTCTCTCGAGAGCGAAGGCAGTGTGGTGACCAAGAAAGTGGCAACCAAGAGAAAGATCTGGCTGAAACCGGCCAGTCAATCGCCGAAGTCAAAGTCCTCGCTTGAAAAGGTTTGATTACTATCCGTGAAGTCCACTTCGTTACTTGAGAACGTGCCATCCGTCTCGTACAACTCGTGAGCTAGACTGTCGGTCGGGTAGGTACCGGTGTCGTCGTTGACCTGGAAACCAGTGAGCTCATCCTGGCTGTAATCTTCAAGCATAGGTTCCCTCTCAGCTTGCTCTTGGCCAGCAAGGTTTGGGTCTCCCGCTCCGTCCGAACCTTCCCTTCCGAAACTTGTTTTCATTATCTGCTTGAAAGCGAACATCGCCACTGAAAATACTGCCATCATAACAACAAAACCGACGGTCCCGAGAGCACTAACAACTTTCTTCACATTTCTAGCGGTCTTCGGATTTCTCTTTGAGCCTTTCATTTCCTGCTGAAAGGCTGCATGGCAACTCATACAGAAACAGACAAGATGCCTTTCGTTGCCCTTTCTGATCGTGTAGCGTTTCATCTCCGATGGCTCGAACCTATTCCCGCACACGACACATTCCAACAGTGCAACCCCACCAATGCCACTCGGCGGAAAAGATTAACGCTCCGAGTTTGTCCATCAACGTAGACAATGCAACTGACCTTCCGGGTGCCGCATATTGTCTGAAAGAAAAAACTGCGAGACAGACAGACAATTGGACAGACAGACGAGACGCTTTATGAGCAGATCGCTAAGCTCCTTTGTCATTAATCCATAATCTAATTGCCTCTTCAATCGCTTTCTTTCTGAATCTGCACTTTCCATAACGTCGAATGATCTCTACTTCAAATTCATTCCAAAGCCTGTCATTGACGTTGATTGTTGTTCGCATAACCATGACTTGGCTATCTGGAAGATTATTGATTTGTATTCTGGAAAGTATAGCTTGAATCATCGAAATCGATTAGGACACAACTGCACAAGATCATCATGATGACTTACATCGAGGAGGTGAAAGACATAGAAGAACTAGATCATAAGCAAATTCGATGCCCCAAATGCCACGAGGCATTCGAATTGACTCAAGACATCCTTAGTGGCCACGTTTAGCATGAACTCATGCGATGAAGGGCGACGAGTCCTGAGCGGCACCTTCTCTTCACGACATTCCAATCATCTAATGTGAGACTTCGATCCCTAATCTTAGCAACGGCGTATAAAGCGAATTACATGAACTAGCGAGATTCCGCGACCAGGCTGCATAAGCCGAGAAAAACAGTCAGAAGGTGCATTTCTCTTTCAGATCCGACAAAGCAAACAAAAGCAACCGAATCGTCCGTGGTGTCGTCTCAGATTGTCTTCTCAGATGAACACTGCATTCAATTAATGCAATCAGTTAGGAAGTGTATCCAGTTGGCGCTTTTCCATATTCAACCGAGATCACAGCATTCATTGAATTACAATTACGATTTCTAATAATGATGTTCTTGGGATTAATTTGACAACTAAACTAGCAGAATTTGATTCCTCAACTATAAGTGCTCTAGAAACCAAATATTGAATGATGGCTTTTTGGCATCGATGGTTGAGGAAAGAAGAATCCAAGTCTGAAACGAACCAGACTGGTCCAAACGATCCAGAACTGATCAAACAATCGATTCAGGGCATCAACGATTCACTCTTAACCATCAGAGAAGAACTGAGAAAGATACCTTCTGAAACTGCAGCCATCTACAATCTGAGTCTCGAAAACCGCAGCCGAGACGTTCTAAGTAAGTTGGACGAGCTACCTGACAAAATAACAGGACCCATGACGGAGATGATCACCATCTCGAAGCAGGAAATCCTAGCCGAACTGGTTCGAATCAGTTCGCACTATGATGCGCACCATTCGCATGATGCGGACAGTGCGGTTCCAAAACCCGTTCAAGAGATAACAGAGGGTTTGACGGGCAAGCAAAGGAAGCTCCTGTCAATTCTTCTGGATTCAGGATTCCTCTCATACGCTGAGATCGGAGAGAAGCTTGGAATAGCCCACGAATCCGCAAAGAATCTTGTGAATAGGCTTCTAAAGGACGACGAGAAGGCGAGACTGTTCTCAAAACAGGAGACGAATAGAGGCGTTGTAGTAGGTGTGTCGACCGAGGTTCAGGATGAGATATTAGAGAAAAAGTATCGAACTACAGCGAACGATTCGACATGATTCGGCGAATGCTCCGCACGATGCGGATGATTCGGCGCGCACACTCAAAATTAGCGACGGACGATGGTCCGATTTTGAACGCCCTTGTTCGCACCAGGATACCCGACGACGACACGACGAGATCAGTCACCAGGTCCAACGTTAACCGAGTGCTTGATTTGATGAATTGGGTGAACTTTGATGAGAAACCAATCGCGTAAGATCGTACAGGAATCTCACATATAATAGTAGTAATTCTCCTTAACCGAAATCCCTTCTGGCACCCGACCTAGAACTTCTCCCACTTTATCCGAGAACTCCAGAGTTACAGGTCTGTGAATACAATAGTCTGCGGTATTCCAATTCAGCCGCGTCAATGCGAGAACTTCTCTAGCAAGCTCATCTATCGGCGTGTCCCCGTAGTGCTCCGTGATTTCTAGAGGATGAGGAACCCGAGGTTTGTGAAATCCGCGTTGATAAGTTATGTAACCTTGAGTATAGATCAGACAGGAATCATGCCCAAGAGGAATGCAAGTTCCACGGAGAACTGGATTATCACCGTTTCTATAGAAGAATAAGTCTCTTCCATGACTCAGCGCAACTAAGTCAAATCTCGGCACTTCTGCACAGGCTCTAATGAACCCATCCTTCTCAGCGGGATCGTATTTTGACGATTTGTGGATGACAACGCGATTTGGAGGCTGGCCATTATGATGTTGCTTGTAAACATTAACACCATCTAACAACAATCGGAATGCTGACTCTTCGCTCAGTCTCGGTCTTCCGTGCGTCTTCACATCCCACCTGAAAGTATTCCCTCGAACAACCATTCCCTCACCAGAATCGGTGAAGATCTGTGCTAAGCTGGCATGCATGTTCCGGTCGGAAGTCGTTTTGTCAAAGTAAAATGATATTCCGACAAAACAGGTCCCTGGTCGAAGATAACCAACTCGCCAAGGCGAGTGATTTGCCTTGTAGTAGATTGCGGTGGCTAAATTCCACGCGAGAGTAGACGGATCTTGCCCCGGTTTCGGGGAGACAGAGGGGATGGTCATCTTCTCTAGGATACTTTGCGTGAGGATTTGCGTTGGAGCGACATACTCCAGACATTTTGCTTTTAGAAGAGCACGAAAATCCTGATTCACAACCATTTCGATAAGATTGCGTGTGTCTTCGCCAAGAGGCGCCAACAACATATAACTCTCGACGTTTTTCCGAATCCGTTCTGCTTCTTCCTTCTCTTCTTTTGATAACGACCCTCGACGCTTTTCTGAACCCGTCATCCCGGCTCCACATTTTGCTTCTATCGCTGACGGTTCATGACAGATAATGACGTCTGGCCGCGACACTCTCCTACAAATGATCCTGACCTTCGAAGCGTATAGGTCAGCAGCTTTTCGTATTCTTAAATTCGGGTTGATTGTTCTCAGAACATCCTCTATTTCCTTGGTCAAGAGTTCTTCATTGTAGTCAACTGAGGTAATCAGTCTGCAATGAAAGGCTCTAACGAATCCGGGGAAAGACTGATCTACGAAAGGTCTGCCGCCCAGACTTTCGATAGATTCGTCATTAAAACGTCGAATCCAGCTGGAGACCGCTTGAGTTCCCTCAGAAGAGCTAGTTATCCCGACTCTAATCGTCTGGATACCAGAACTCGATTTATCAGAAGGTCCGTGCATGTATAGACCTCTTTTCTGGTCGATGTCAGTCGCTCCATCTGCGAAATGCAGCGGAGCCTCGGCGATATAGTGAGCCGAGAGATGGTTGACTGGGTTGAAAACAATCTTATTCTCACTTTCGAGCTGCTCCAAACTCACAGTGCCTCCTCTTCGTCTGTTTCTTCTTCCGCTTCTTCTGCGGCATCTTGTATGGCCTCTTCTGCTTCGTCAAGCTCGGGCTCAGCTTCATACCACAATCGCTCTCTGTAGTCCTCTTCTATTCCATGATCAATAGTTGAAAAAAGAGGAATTGCCGAAATCTCTGCAGACACCTCACCTCCAACATCAAGAGTGATTCTGTCGGAATCTCTTGAGAGCATGTACGCCCAGAACCTTACATTATCGAGAACTGTATGATTTCTTTCGATGTTCATCCACCGAGTTGAAAATGACGACATTTTAGGCTTTGGTACGGGAGTGATCAAACCATCGAGGGTGAAGTGCCATCCCGGCAGAATCTTGAGATAGAGAGAACCTGAAAGTTCCATGAAAGTTGCTTTGCATGATCTGTGAGCATAATAGCCGCCTGTTTTCGATTTCACTACTAATTTGCGGGTGAACCTTCGGTTACCGACTCTCCATGCTGCTTCGCGAACTGTGTCGGTATTTGTCTCCAGAGGGAAAAACGTCTTCTTTGTATTCCAGTCGTAGGCCATTCCGAGATTTCTCATATGTGCCGTCATGGACCGGTTCAAGAGCTCAATGATGATAGAAACAGTATCTTGATCAAGGAATTTTGATGTAGGAGTGGACATGGTCGTTGTTTCATTCAAAAGTTCCCCTAGTTTGAATTGTCGACTTTCCAAAGGAGAAAATGAGTATATCCTACTATTTTCCTCGCGAATTGCAAAGGGCGGAAGTATTGCACCCTCTCCAAGTAAAGTGAAGACTTCGTTCCGTTTCTTAACCTTCGCAGAGGCAGTGTAGACCATTCCCGGCAACTGTCTGACCGGAAAGATGTTCGAAGCAAGATTTTCGTCCTGAAGTATCGCCGTAGATGAATCACATTGAATAATCCTGGCGGCCCCGCTTTGAGCTTCATGTCTCGTGTGCTCATCCTTAAGTCTGGCAAGCAGCCTGCTCATTTCTCTGCGAAAGTTGATATCTCTGGTAAAATCGAGCCAGTTCAGAATTCTAATCGAGGGCGGGATAGTGCAATTCCGCCTAAGTATAGGTATTACGCGACCCTTCAGGCCAGCGGGGTCTTCATACACTGGGATGACTCGCTCCAACTTTGTCCAGTCAGATTTCACCCAATCAGGCGACATTACCAGACCGACAAATCGAGAATCTGTTTCTGCCTGTTCTATTCTAAGCAGAATATTGTCTCCAGGTCGAATATCCCAAGGAGCATAAAAACAGCGTAAAGCTCTGCCCTTGTATTCTTCAGATTCAATTATTTTAACAAGACGTTCCACGAACTCTGTATCGGCTTTGTTGTATGAGACGAAGAAATCATACCTATACTTCTCACTATCTGTTTGCAACCACTTTCACTGACCATTATCCGGAAAAACCCTTAGGCTCATTGTCACTCTAAACGGAATAGGACTATATCGAATATCAGTATTTTGAATCAGCATTAGCGATAGGCCAGTGCGACCGAGTAAGGTATTCTCTTGAATACGTTTCATCAACAAAGCCCGAATAACTCCTGAGCGAGGTAGAACAGGAAGTTCTGTTCCATTCGAGTCAACTCTTGTACGCTGAGGTCATACTGCAGTGTTGCACCTGTTATTGATGCGGTCCCTTTCTTAGACCTCGGAAAACTAAATGTCAGGAACGGAAACCGCCAGTCTTGATACAGGAAGCAAGTCTTTGAGCCCACGGTTCTTTTACCCACAACCGATGAGCATTTCTTACTGAGCACGTCTGCCTTAAGGTACGATTGCATCAATCCAAATTTCAGAGCGCCATGCTCGAAGGATACTCTCAATCGAGCGTTGCCTCCTACGACTTGTATCATAAAACCTGTTGAATGTACCATCTCGTTGCGGAGGGAGACGACCAAGAACGCTTCCAATGTTGTATTTATCGCCGAGAAAATCCAGCTATTTTGTGGCAGCGCATCGACAAGTTCCTCAAATCGAAGAGTCTGCCGTCTTCCAGAAGTCTTCTCCACATAGTATTGAACTATAACAAGGGCGAGTTCGGCAGACAACATAGCGAAAGTTTCAACCTTGTTTGTGAGCCAATCCGGCAATAGCGCAATCGCGCGTATGTCATATGTGCCCTCAATATCCTCGAGCTCTGTTCGAAGAACCTCGAGGTATACGAGGCGCCTTTGCATCGTTCGGAGCCTTATCGAATCGTTCGGATATTTCTTCTGAAGTCCTTCGATGAGACTGTAGATCGGTGTAAAGTGCGCTCCTCCCTTTACTGCAGTATTATGCCATGCGAAGTCGATGAGTTGACCATAATAAGTCGGCATCGCCGACTTCGCTGGAACATTTGGCTTTGCTATGGATGTATTCCTTGCGAGTGCTGGATTTTGAGAGCTGGTAGTCTTCAACCCTAAGCTCTTCAAGATCGCAGGAATCTTTTGGAGAAGAGTAGGATCTGCTTGCTCAAGCCTTGTCCTTGCCCTAACCCGCGTTCCTATCCTCATGTTGTAGAGTTGATCGCCATTGAATCGGAATGGGCTTTTCCGAACTAGATAAATGGAGTTAAAGAGGTCAAGATTACTTAGTCCGGCTGAGAGACAAACATAATCCCAGAGTAATCCTCTTTTCCACTTCAGGAATTTGTGAAGATTATTACTTCTTCTCTTTGCCAAGGTCTACACTAGTAATTTGTTTGAAAGATGCGAAGAAACGAAATAGCCTTTGTGGCGCCCGTCATATCCACAAAGTCCACCATTTTCGCGGATTACCCCTTGATCGCGTTTGTATACAAGACGGTTCAGGGAAGAAGGTATGTGAATACACTTGTGATGCATTGAATCTTAAGCCTGAAATTCCCACGTTCAACCGTCAACCCGCCGCCGCGTTGAATAATATTGCACTTTTCGAGTTGAAGATGAAGCGGCAGCTTAGTAGCGTAATGATTCTTAGCTTTCAGGATTAACCGATTTTACTGTGTTAGCTGGATAGTCAAGCAATCGGTAGCCTGTAGATGAAATGCTCCAACGAATAACTCAAGCATCTTCCCACTACAATCACTGATCATCCAGTAGTTCACCGGAGACCTAGTAGAATAGTAGTTCACTCAGTTCACATTGTCGTAGAGTTCAAGTAAGCGAGCGAAGCGAGCGTCGTTCGGGCGGCGGCGGGGTATTCTGGTGCGGGCAAGCAGATTTGAACTCTGGATTTGAACGAGGCATAAGGGAACTAAAACAAAACTTTCTCTCTAATGATTGGATTCTTCGAGTATGTCACAATCCCAGATGGGTCCTCGTATCTGAATATCATCTGCCCAGCGGTCATCTGTTCAAGATACTTATGAACCGTCTCCCATCTAAGATGCGGTGTCTGGAGTAGCTTTCTCAATCTGACAGTTACTGTCCAAGCTCTAACGTCAGCTCCCGCTTCCTCCAAGACCTGCAGGATGTTCGGTATCAGCATTCCACCAATTGGTTTCGGACCAGTCTTCATATCTTGTATTTGGAGTTGCAAAAATAAATAGTCGAAAACATTCGAAACACGTAACAGATCATCGAAAATATGCGCAGTGCATAACGGAATTGTGAAGGATACAATGAGCAGGCACTCGAACGACAAGAGGATATCGAGAATCTGCAGGTGATGATTTGTACGATTTTTTGTTAGTACAGTATAGTAGTAATAGTAAGTTTCGCAAATATAGGTAGTAGTAGGCACTTCCTGAGAACAGTACCCCGTAGGGATAACATTTCTGTTAACGGTTTCTATAATTTCATGAATTCTTCAGTGTTCTTGAAGTAAACTATCTTCTTAACGAGCCCTTCCTGGCCCTTGGCAATTTCGTAGAATGCCGGGTTTGTTTTAGAGAGTTTCCTTAGTATTCCGAGGGCGGCAAATTTCCCGAGTCGCCGACAGATTGTCATCTTCGAGATCTTGATACCCCTCAGCGTGAACAGCAACCAAATGGAATGCAACGATTGGGTAGTTGTGTTAAGTGGATAGTCAAGCTTCGTCAAAAAGGAGCTGAGGATTTTGAAGTCGTACCAGTCAAACTGGCTGCAGAACTGGTCAAATGAGGACTGCTCATGAGAAATATCCTGTGTTAGTTTCACTGTTCCTTATTGGTTATCTGAACGTAAATAATTGATCAGAGGGCCAGTATGCAGATTGCTGAACTGTCGTCTTTAAGTGTCTAGAAATCAGAATAATTTGTGTCCGACCCACTAACCAGCATATTCCAACTTATCACCAGCATAATCGGCCAGCCATCGACAGGCACGGCCATACCCTTCTTTGACCCTCTTTACAACCTGACTGTTTTGGTATGGATGGGCGCAATAGCAGCCATTATCGTTTCACCCTTCTCCAAACGATTCAGAGGATTTGCAGCATTTCTGACTTGGATAGCGTTATTCCTGACTTTTGTTGGAAGAGGGTCCTCTTCGCAAGGGCAGGAAATTTCAACTCTCACCACGTTGTTCAATATCTCCTCGTCCGTAGTCTTCCTGATCGTTTTCGTATTTCTTTCAGTTTGGATATTCGGCCGGCTCTTGGGCAGAAAGAAGCTTGTCCCTACACCCTCGGTGAGCAAGTGAGTAGCAGAATCTTCAACACACTTTCTAGGTCTGTGTTAGCGTTCGTTTTCGAAATCGGAGCGCTAGTGTTGGGCTACTATGCATATCTCATTTGGACCGGTGTGTCGATAACGGGCAGTCCATTCAGCGACGTACTCCTGCCCGTGTCTCTAATCATGATGTTTGGGCTCAATATTGCAGTAGCCTCCAGATGGCATGGAAGAGAAGCTGATGAAACTGCAACCGCTACGGATAACTCACCGACCGTAGGCGCAACGAAGAAGGAGCAGGCCCTCAAATTCCTCAAAGTACTGGGTAGCCTCAGCTCAAATCAGCTCGCGGCTCTCCTTGAGATAGACGTGCGTAATCTTTCGAAATTCATCAATCCCTTCATCCAAACCGGCATAATTGCAGCTAAGAAAGAGGGCAAGACCTACATCTACAGCCTCAAGAACCCGCATAATCTTCTGCTTACACATAACCGTCATACTCCTCAAGAAGAAACAGAGTACGCAAGTCAAATCACGCAACCAAAATCGAATGCCCAGCTACCGTCTGAGGGCAATGTCCTAGGCCGAGTAGCCCTTGACGATTGGAAGCCAGGAGATTTCGTCTATCTCCCGCTCAGAAAATACTGCCAGAAAGGCATCCTGGTCTCAGGCGCTAGCGGTAGCGGAAAAACAATAGCCGGCAAAGTGATCGCTGAAGAACTCCTCATGGAACACATTCCTGCGGTCGTCTTTGATTACACAAAGCAGTGGGAACGCCTCTTCCAGAAGAACACAGATCCTACAATGCTAGAGAATTACAGGCTGTTTGGGATGCGTGGACCTAAAGGCTTCAGAGGCAAGGTGGTCAATGAACTTCCAGAAATCTCTGAGTCTCTGCGTAATGGCGAGGGTATTGTGGTAGATCTTTCCGCAATCACGGAGACCGATGAACGAGTTGGCAACGTCGCCAAGGCTCTGGACCAAATTCTCGAATACTTTCAAACACAAGAAGATTCGCAAGATCTGAGGCTTTTCCTAGTCATTGAAGAGGCACACCTGTGGACCTCCAAGGACGTGCCGAAAGAGGCTGCAAGCTTCTTGGACAGAGTTGTTAGATTGCTCAGGAAGAAAGGGGTCGGCGTCATGCTCATCTCTCACAAAATAAGCGATTTCGATTCAGCAATGCGGTCGTCAATGAACATAAGTGTAGTTTTCAGAACGAAGTACGAGGGTGATCTTGATAGTATCGCACGAACTCTTGGTGGTGATATTGCAAAGATTGTGCCTTCGATGCCAGTCGGGTACTCAATTTTCCATTCCGCAGATCTTGGAACGCCATTCGCGATGATCTGGCGGCCGCTTTATTCACAACCATAGTCAGAAGGCAGGACTGAGCAGCGGGGTATGTCTTCCCGATTACAGCACACCGCTAGTCAGGATTCACACGCCAGGGACCGTTGGGCCTGACAGTAGAGTTCAGAATTCACGGACATGCCGCTACACCAAGAAAACACTGGAGGTTTGGTAACCCCCGCATGTTTTCATATGAAGGTTAGAGCACTTCGGCAGGTCATTTGCAACAATCCCAAGTGCCTCCCTCCACCAGCCATAATCATCACTTCACACGCCCAAATAGCATTACCGCATTGTGATTGTAGGCTCGAAGGGATTCGAACCCTCTAATATCGTGGGTTCGAGCAGCATCCAGCCTCTCTCGTTCACAGTCACTTGTATTGCTGTCAAGGGTTCACTATGAGTTCACCGTTTTGCATGTACGGGTGAATCGCGCAGAAGACGTTGCAATATATTCTGAAATTTCCAACTTCGTCTGCGATAAATGAGAGTACGTGTCGTTGTCCGGGCGCGAGGCTGAAACCCCGGTTATCATAATGGACTATTGCGAATCCATGCACTTCACGGCTGTCATTGTTTATGACTGTAATAATCACCGTGTCGCCCTGATGGACTCGAATGACAGGCCACTGTGTCGTTAGGGGTTTGTAGTAGCTACCGTTCATCCCCGCAAGTGGATCAGGTGGATCCGACTCTATAATTGTAAAATAAAGTACACGACTACTGGACGATGACGGTGATGGTTGGCCGTTGGACGACGGCCTGGGGAAACCTGGGTACGAGAATACAACTAATGAACCAACACTTACAATAGCTATAACAATAATTACCGTGACATTCCACATCGTTCGCATTTCGTTTTCTCCTCCCTTCTTACCAGTTGGTCCGTGTTAAGACGGACTTGTTCGCGTTTTCCTCTATCGGCTACATTCATTCACGGCACATTTACGATTGTTGCCCCGCCACTCAACAGTTCTCTTTCTGCTCCGCTCGTCCAAGAAAACAAGCGAACGTCCTAGTGCAGTAGCGCGGCGCAGTAGAGTAGGAAAAAGCCTCCCCCAACGAAAAGAAAAGTCTTCGCACCCAGATATGAAGGAATGACTCCACCGGATCCCTTCGTATTTAGAATCAGCGGACCAGCGAGCCTAATCGCCGCGTACATTCCAGACGTGACACCAAAAGCGTAGAAGATGGTCGTATCTAACGATACAAAATATCCGACCATCGAACCAATCACCGATGTAAGCCCGAACAGCAGCCCTAGAACCGGAATATGCCACTTAGCCTTCTTCGCTATACTATTTCTTTGAACGTAGATAGTGTAAACGATGCTGACGATGGAAGCCTCAAAGAACTTGTGAAGCGGATAAGAAACGACAGGATTCCAGCCTCCAAACGCGCTAACAATATCCGTCGACCCACTGACCCCAGCCGCCACACCAGCAAAATCCCACCCCTCACCCAACCCATGAATACCCATCACAGCCGCCACCGCAACGGGAACAAAGAACAGTGCTCCCGTTACGAAACCAGAAGCCACGCTCCTAGTGGATACTTGACTTGAAGCAGCAACGCCATTCGGAACACGTTCATAGGAAGTGGGAGTGGGGGCAGCAAGATGATCAAAGACGGCTAGCGCCGCGATGCCCAGGATAAAAGCAAAGATCACAATGAAATGAGATAGTCCTCCGAAAGCCGACGGAGGCCATGCAGCCGCGTTCACATCAAGATACGTCGCATCCCCTATCGTATCAGTCCAAAACCAAAAAGTCAACCCCACTCCTAAAGCGGCAAGATACTTGGTAGGAACTGATTTGAGATTCGGGAAAAGATAGAGAGCAACGTACGCGGGAATTAGCGTGCCCACAACGATTCCGCCCACGGCTAGAGCATAATTTAACGGCAATGGAATTCATGAAAGCGCTGTTACGACTGAACTACTTGAACATACACTTGAACAGCGAACGCGATGCCAGAGTGCCACTCCTTTCGCCAGTATTCATTACAGAGATACTGTTGACAGCTTGAGCTGGGAGACACCTTTCGTTTTCATGAGATCTTTAGCCATATCCTGGATTCTTTCCAACCTACCCTTGACTGAGATTATCTCTAAACATCGAAACTCGTCAAGGTGAATGTGTGTGGTCGAGTTTATTGCGTCTCTATAGTGGTGTTGAACATCAGTGAGTGCTTCTTGGACTCCGTGGGATCGATGATCATAGGTTAACAGAACCGCGCCTGCTCCAAGTTTGTTTTTCTCTCCTTTCCAGGCATATTCCGTGATGAAGTTGCGCATCGCAACTTGCAGCCCTTTCGATCGGTCCTTGTATCCTATTACCCTGAGGGAATCGTCAAATTGTTTCATCAACTTTGGAGGCGTTGAAAAGCTAAACCTGTCCACCTTCACCAAGAACGTCACACCTCCCATCCAAGTGCAACTTTCAGCATATCATGATTTCGGCTTTCAGCTTCTAAGATAACAGCTTATCAAGTGATTATCGGGTATCCACACCGTTCTAACAGTTTATTAGAGTAATACTAACTGTCGAAATCGTAATACTGGTGACTAGGCGTGCATATTCCAGATGGGTATCTGGGGCCTTCAACATTCATCTTCTTCTACATACTCATGATTCCGTTATGGTTCGTAGCGTCTAGGAAAGTGGAGAAAAATCTCAAGACCAAGCAAATACCGTGGCTTGCTTTTGGCGTGGCCTTTTCGTTCGTGATAATGATGTTCAACTTTCCTGCACCTGGAGGAACGACGGGGCATGCGGTTGGTGCAGCTATCCTTGCTCTGACCTTGGGGCCGTGGTTCGGGTTTCTGGGCGTTACTGGAGCCCTGCTGATTCAATGTCTCTTGTTTGGGGACGGAGGAATAACCACCTTCGCCGCTAATTCGTTCAACATGGGGTTGGTCATGTCCTTTGTCAGCTACGGCGTCTACAAGTTGCTGGCTACTCGTGCTCCCCTTTTGTCGCGTCGCCGTTGGTTGGCGGCCGCGGCATCCGGATATGTTGGACTAAACGTTGCAGCTCTGTGCTGTGCCATAGAACTAGGTCTCCAACCTGTACTATACCACACTGCTAATGGGAGTCCTCTCTACGCTCCATTTCCATTGTCTGTATCGATTCCGGCGATGTTGATTTCTCACGGGTTTGTCTTTGGTTTTGTCGATGCGGCTGCGACGGGTTTCTTGGTTTCCTACATAATGCGTTCTGACCCGTCCATATTGGCAACTTCGATAGCTCATAGCATTCCTGATCTGAGTACCGCTGGGGGTACTCCTATGATCAACGTGCAATCTCCAGCGTCAAAGCGCTCAATTTTCAGAAGACTGTTGGTGCTCATGGCCGTTTTGGTGGTGCTCGTTCCTTTGGGTTTGTTGGCTCCGGGGTCGGCGTTTGCCGAGTGGAGTGCTTCCGACTTAGAGACAGTATTCGGGATGACTCCTCCTTCAGGACTCAAGAGCTTGGAGGGTCTGTACAATGCGCCTTTCAGCGGCTACAGCGTGCCTGGGGCAACGACCTTCACCCAACTTAGCTTGGCGTATATTCTCGCAGCTGCCATTGGAGTATCCGTTCTCGGTTTCGGTCTTTTCGCTTTCTACCGAGTTAAATCAAGAGCTATAGCCTCAGATCCAGAGTCACCAGAAGTGTGATTTCAGACGCTTCCTGAATGGCTGAATCAGAAGCCAGCCACCGGTTCTTGTCCATGCTGCACGCTGACAGGGCCTAGTAAGAAGAGCATGGTGGAAAGAACAATAGGAGCCTTTTCGAGTTTCTTCGATGAATCCAGCTACGCTGAAGGCTATGCAAGCAAGAGAGGACTACTACAGTTCGTTGACCCTCGTTTCAAACTGGTCGGGATGCTTTGGCTCGTCGTCTGCGTTATCCTTGTGACCCGCGTGGAGTGGGTTCTAGCTATTCTCGGCGTCACCCTTCTTCTTGCTGTCGCCTCGAAGGTGAGGTTGGGTTACTACCTGAGGAGAGTTTGGCTCTTCATCCCACTATTCACATTGGTGATTGCCGTTCCTGCTATGTTCAACTTCATCGTTCCCGGGCAGCCTCTTCTCGTCATTCTAAGTAAGGGTGAGTCACTTGGTCCTCTTGTGTCTCCGTGGACCATTTCAATCACGGTTCCAGGCGTTCAAGGCGCTATTCTCTTTGTCTTGAGGACAGGAACTGCCGTCTCCCTCGTAATCCTACTTGCCCTGACCACTCGCTGGACTGACCTGCTCGCCTCTCTTCAAAGTCTGAAGGTGCCAACCGCGTTCGTGATGATACTCGGAATGACTTACAGGTACGTCTTCGTTCTAGTAGGCATTGCCCAAGACATGGCTTTTGCTCTAAAGAGCAGAACACTGAGCCCCGAACGAAGTGGAGATGTAAAAGAGTGGCTGGGTGCAACCATTGGCGTTCTCTTCCGTCGCTCAATGAATATGAGTGAGCTTGTTAATTTGTCAATGATTTCACGCGGCTACGATGGGAGAGTTAGAAAGGTTACTGGATTCCGCGCTGAACCGTTTGACTGGGCTTTCCTGGGATTTCTGCTCGGACTTGGCGTGATATTACTCACGCTTCGCAATATCGCCGTAATCAATGGGATCTAAGATGGCCCAAAAAAGTGAGCTTGTCTTCGAGCTGCAGAATGTGTGCTATTCCTACTCCGGCAAGAATTCTGCGCTTAGTGGCATATCTATGAACGTGAAATCTGGTGATTCAATTGCCATTCTCGGAGCGAATGGTTCAGGGAAGTCCACGCTTCTCAAGATATTGTGCGGTCTAATTTTCCCCTCTTCAGGAACGGTCAAAGCGTTTGGGTCAACATTAAGTGAAGCGGGAATGGAGTTGAACAGAAGCGAATTCGCCCGGTACTTCAGGCGACGGGTGGGGATGGTTTTTCAAGATGCTGATTCCCAACTATTCTCACCAGTGGTCTGGGAAGAAGTGTCATTCGCCCCTCTGCAACTTGGCCTGTCTCAACAGGACGTGCAGAAGCGAGTAAATGAAGCGCTCATTCTCTTAGGGATACCGCATCTCAGGAATCGTAGTCCACAAACCTTGAGTGAGGGCGAAAAGCGGAAAGTGGCTTTAGCCTCCGTCCTTTCATTGGGTCCCGACATCCTCCTGCTGGATGAGCCCAGCTCAGATCTCGACCCCCGCACCAAAGTATGGCTGGAGGGCTTCCTCAATGAATTGCATGGTAGCGGCAAGACGATTATAACGGCTACGCATGATCTTGAACTTGCGGCCGACACGTCAAACCGCTGCATCATTCTTGACGAGCAACACAGCCTGGCAGGCGAGGGGCCAACAGAGGAAATGCTCAACAACTGGAATCTCCTGTTGAACACCAATCTGGTTCATGTTCACGCGCACAAACACGGACAAGTTCTTCACACCCATCCGCATGCACACGCAGAATGAAATTCAGGAAATTTTGATGTCTGAAGAATGGCCGAAGTAGATGTTAAGTACCGCATTACTTCGTCAACCGATACATGATCCGAATTGAGCGCTGACAAGTCTTCGAAGGGGATCAACAGAAGATCATTCATCAAGTTACTAGCGGCTGCTGGAATTGGCCTTGTGGAAGGTATAGGCTTGGCAGAGTATGTCCTTCCGCCAGTCGCTACTCCCACAACACTCACCACTACTGTCACTTCGACGCTAACAGCAACCGGATCATTTCCTGGGTCCCAGACTGCGCTGGACGGAGCTGCCATTCCCAAGTACGTGGATCCGGTTCCCACTTTCATCGGAGCCAGAGTTGACGCGTCCAAAAACAGAGATCTGGTCGTTAACAACCTTGAGTTTCAGCAGAAGATCCTTCCTGAAAACTTCTACAGCGGTCTAGGCGAACCCTACAATCAGGGCACATACGTGTGGGGTTACGCGGTGAATGACGGACAGAAAACTTTCGGCCCACTCTACCCTGCTTTCACCATAGAAGCCAAACGTCACACACCTTTACGAGTGACATACGTAAACAGTCTAACTAACACGTACCTTCAGCAGCACCTTACTGTGGACCAAACAGTCCACTGGGCGAACCCTCTTGGTCTCGCCATGGACAGCCCAGCGGCCATGAAGAGATACGCTGGACCGATCCCGGTAGTGACACACCTTCACGGTGCCGAAGTCCCCTCGACATCGGACGGAGGACCTGACGCATGGTTCACACCAGCATACGCAGTAAAAGGACCTGCTTGGTCCAGTGGAGTGACGCAAAACTACACGTATCCAAACGAGCAGGAAGCCACTACGCTATTCTTCCACGACCATGCCCTAGGAGCTACACGCCTTAACCTCTACGCAGGCTTGCTCGGATTCTACTTCATCAGGGACGAATACGATACAGGAATCCCTAGCACAGGACTCAACCTGCCCGCTGGACCGTATGAGATCGAATTAGCCATCCAAGATAAGATGTTTGACGAAAACGGTCAACTACTCTTTCCTGATGGCACTGGAGCAAATGCAGATGGCTCGATACCAGCAGGGTTCAACGGATCGCCACCAAATCCGGATACTCATCCTTTCTGGATACCAGAATTCCTTGGAGACGTTGTGGTGGTGAACGGGAAGTCATGGCCTTACTTAAATGTCGAGCCGCGGAGATACCGTTTCCGTATTGTAGACGGAGCGAACGCGCGGTTCTTCAACCTCACAATCCCAGGGGTGAGAACTTGGGTCATCGGTACTGACGGTGGACTTCTGGACAAGCCAGTATCGGTGGATAGCATCTTTCTGGCACCAGGAGAACGGGCAGATGTTATTGTTGATTTCAGCTCTGCTGCTGGACAGTCGATAATCATGACAAACGATGCTCCTGGCCCATTCCCAAATGGAGGTGGAGATCCTCCCAACTTCAAAGTGACAGTGGGGCAGATCATGAAATTCATCGTGGGCACAACAGTCACTGGGGAAGGGGACACTAGCTTTGATCCCTCAGTTTCCGGGGCCACGCTCCGCGGAGGTAGCCAGCAATCTCCATCCATGGTTAGATTAGCTGATGGCATTGGGGGAATTACTTCAGGAGTGAGCATCGACAAATACAGGATGTTGACCTTGAACGAACTTCCGCTTCACACACTTCTAAACAACACCCTTTGGGCAGGCATGAGACCACCAGCTGGCACGCCAATACCGGGCTTCGTCCAGGTCGGACCCAATTATCTTTCGGAACTTCCACAAGTGGGCGCTACTGAACGTTGGGACATCGTAAACATGACCGGGATGGCGCATCCTATACACTTACACCTGATTCAATTCCAATTGGTGAATCGCCAGAATTGCAACCTTGCTGGATACATCAATCTCTACAACTCGTCGTTCTCAGGAGGCCAATACATCGCCGATTATGGTCCACCACTGGACTATAACGAACCAAATGCTGCCGGAGCGTTTGGAGGAAACCCGGACGTAACTCCATTCTTGCAGGATGCACCAGAGCCCCCGCAACCGTGGGAAGTTGGTTGGAAGGACACCTTCAAGATGCTCCCCGGGCAAGTCACTCGCATCATAGTTCGCTGGGCACCACAGAACGTGACTGTTAACGCAGCTTCGGCGGGTCACAACAAATACTCCTTCGACCCAACTGTGGGGCCAGGATACGTTTGGCATTGTCACATAGTTGACCACGAAGACAACGAGATGATGCGCCCCTACAAAGTTCAACCCTAGATGACAACACTACATCCGCCATACTTCACCATCATCGTTTTCATTATCGTTTCGACAATCTATGGAGAGTTGAAATGTCAGAATTGGTATGCGACTGATCGGCTTAGGATTGAGTGACCAGATGGGAGTGCCGGACAGTTCTACAGCGGATAGGTTGCGGACGTTTACCCGTTCTTTCGGCCCTGCTTGGGTGGTTATGATTGCGGATGTGGATGCTGCAAGCATATTGACTGCGGCGGCTGATGGAGCCTTGTACGGGTACTCGCTTGTCTGGTTTCTGCTCCTTCTGGCCGTACCATTGTTCTTGATTCAGGAGACTGCTGGTAGGATCGGCATCGCGACGGGGAAAGGACTTGGTGAGATTATTAGAGAGAATTATTCGCGGAGGATTGCGTTGCTGACGAGTGTTCCTATGGCGTGTACGGATGTTCTGAGTTACGTTGCTGAGTTTACGGGAATAGCAATAGGCTTTCGACTTCTGGGAGTCGCACCATTTTTCTCCCTGCCCGTCATTTACGCTACTTACCTCCTAATTGTGTGGAAGAGAGGGTACGCGACGATTGAGAGGGTCTTGTTAGTGATTTCGGCGGTTCTGATTGTTTCGTATGCGGTGTCGTTATTTCTCAGGGGATTGCCTCCGGTGCGTGAATACATGTACTTCTTTTGGAGTTGGAAGCCGGATTTTCTTTACTTGATGGCGGCGACCGCGGGGGCTGTGGTCATGCCTTTCATGCTCTTCTACCAAGCTTCCGCAACCGCGGAGAAGCATGTTAAGAGCTTGTGGAGTATGCGTCTTGAGACTTTGATCGGCGCCGTGGCGAGTGAGGTTGGTATGGTGGTCATATTGTTGGCTACGATTGGTTTGAACGGGACTCTGCTTGGCGCTGTTTCCCCTGAGAAGCTTTCGCGAGCTTTATCGTTCCTTGCTGGGCCCTACGCGCCGTATCTTTTCGCGTTGGGTCTGATAGCGGCCTCGTTTCTTGCTCTTGTTGTGATTTCTCTTGGTAGTGCGTGGGGTGTGGCTGAGACAATAGGTTGGGGGCGGCGTAGGTTCTTCTGGATTTACTTGTTTGAATCTCTTCCAGCTCTTCTTGTTCCTATGCTCTTCCCGGACTTGTTTCATTTAGCGATCGATATGATGGTTTTGTTCGTGTTCGTTCTCCTTGGACCGGGCGTGATGGTCGGGTTGATAGCGAGGAAGAAACGGATTATGGGGGATTTGTCGTCTAGTTTAGGTTGGAGTGTTGCGTACTGGTTGAGCCTAGCGCTTGTCGTGGTGACTGGATTCATAGCGCTGGCACCCACACTATAGAGAACGTAACTTATCGTGCTGGGTCAACAAGGTCGACGTCGTAGATTCCTGACTCTTCGCCGCCCTCGTTGACATTGCTGATCTGCCAAATTGGTTGCTGCGGGTATGGCCCGAGGTGATTGGCGGTCATGCTATGGTCAACACCGGCAGGCCCAGTCGCGAGATCTTCAGTAAGGCTCAGCCCTGACTTCGCAGATGATCCGATAACTATGTGAAATGATTCACCCAGCAAAAGACCATAAACGGCAGGGAAATACTCCGGGAGACCGCTAGCATTGCTTACGTACCAATTCACGAAATCCACCTCGACCGTCCATCCTCCACCATAGTCAGGAGAACCTACAATTCCCATGTTCGGATGAAAGCCAGCTGCGTTCCAGCTAGGTCCAGGGTTTGTGAATCCTCCAACCGCGAAATATCCCGTTACAGGATCGGTGAAGAATGTTCCTTTAGTAAGATACAGGTATGGCCCGTCTTGTTCTCCCGAAGCGGGGACTACAGGTAAACCCGCCAGGAAGACGTGAAGTTGCGTGACGCCACCAGGAACGTAATTGTAAGTATTGAGCGGCAGGGGAGTAGGTACATCAGGTTGCAGATTCCCGAAAGGTGTCTGATTAGTCCCATCAGCAGCTCTTGCATACTGATCAGCAGGAAGGTATACTCCCTCGCTACTCATCCACTCAGCGACCAAATCGCCTGAATCGTCAAAGAGGCGCACTCTCGCAGACATGTTCGCGGCTGTCGGAGTAACTATGTGCTCATGCTCGAACGTTAGGTCAACTGTAATGTTGACGCCGACGATTAGGTTGATCCTTACGTCAGCAGTTTGACCTAGATTCGCGGCTGCGGTAAAGGCCTGAGTCTGAACGTATCCGTACGTGAAAGCCCTAAAGGAATACTCGCCCGAAGGCAAAGCGCTCGGGTAAAGGGCGGTGTAACCGGAGAACGCGGAATGATAAGTAGCGGACGTAGCTCCCGGAAGCAGGGTTGCGCTCCAGTGTGCTGGGGCGATGAGAGACTTGGCTGTAACCGTCAAGGCGTACCCATCCGTATCGCCACCAACATATCCGCCGCTCATTTCCTGTCCGAAGAAGGCGCCGTTGCTGTTTTGGTCTGGCGGCGTGTCGCTTGATACGTTCCATCCTCCTCCGCACATCTGTACCATTGATGTTGTTGAGTTTTGGAAAAGGCATGAGGTCGTAATAGTATCCGCCAGAGAAGATGTATCGTCGCCTACGTAGTCGATCAATGAATCGTTCGTGTAGACGCCTAAATCGATCTCCTGCCCCACCATTCCACCGTTCCCCGTTCCAAGACCTGACCCGGTGTACCCTGCCCCTGTCGATGCTGGCGGAACGCCTACCTGACCCCAAACCCAGTTTCGCTGAATCGTGGGCCTCTCCCAGTCGGTACTGTACACTGTGACGTTGAAGCCTACACCACGATACATCTGGTCGCTGATGTTGGTTGGACTGCCGCTCAGTGTAATGGATGCAGAAGCCACAGGGTCATCTTCAACGTATCCTAAGACGTAGACGTGAGGAACGTACGTACCTGACGGGATCCCATAATTTTCTCCGCCCCACGTATCATTCCAACCCCAGAACTGAATGTTCGCGCGACCAGTCTCAATAGCGTGAGCGTTCAAACGCGCTGCATCAAGATTCAACTTCGAGATAACAGTTGACTCCGATGAGAACGCCTCCGATCCCCATCCGCTCTCCACACCAAAACTGTACCTACCCTTGTAACCAAGCAACGTTTGGTTGTATGACCAAACTTGGCCGTGAACGTCCACAAGCACGCCTGAAATGAGGCCGGCACCCGTGTCAATCGGGTCGGTATTAATCCCGTTCGCAACATTATGGAAGTGGACGGTCTTGTTGATCCAGCTCGACAAGCGTAGATCGATTGGGACGGTTACATCTCCTGCCCACTCGTTCGGCGTCACATCAAAGTAGTATTCTTGGAATGTGGAGCCATCTAACCCGGACTCGACGTAGCGGAACACCCAGGCTCTCACATAGTACCGACCCGGTGCCAAGCCGCTAACCCAAGTCGCGTACACTTGCGGCACCATTCCATCCAGCTCACACGGAGCACCATACTCGCCCTTAACTCCAAACTCAAAGTGGAAAGGAATAATTGAGCCACCTTGAACGAACCAATTTTGTGGCGGACCGACACCCTGTGGGTCAACGAAATTCTCGGTCACTACAGAACCGTCTACTGTGCCGTAACTGACCTGGTAGAACGGCTGCAAGCCACCAAACCCGTTGATTGGAGCATATTCATGCCACGGAAAAGCGATCCGCGCTGAGGTGCGTGGATCCCCACAATTGCCCGCGTGATCATAAGCAAGATAGAAGTTTTGACCTCCCGCTATACACGGTAGGGGAGACCATGAGACGAGGTTCGCACTTGGGTCGGGGATATGGTTGAGGGTTGGGCTGTCGTACAGTTCGATCTTGACGTACGTACTCGCCGCCCATGGTTCATCACCAAACTGGTGCTTCGAAAACACGTAACCATGTACAACCAGACCTGGTTGAAGGTAGCCATCAAGGTGCAACGACTGGCCACTCAAAACTTCCACTGCGGAAGCTATCAAAATGCGAGGATACCCAGCAGCTGAAGCGTAGATATCGTAGATACCTGAAGCTAAGCCTTCAACTTCATAATGGCCTTGGGCTGTTGCGTTAAAGTATCCCTGAGCGTTGACAGTAGTCAGGTCCTCTCTTGGGTTACCCGTGTAAGGGTCGAGACGCATTATCATGTTGGCCCAGACGCGTCCCGCTTCTCGAACCGGTTGACCATAGAGTGATTGATTGTAGCCTGCATACCTTATCGTGCCAGATATGATCGCAGGGTCAACGTCACCCGCTACGATAAGCGAGGGCCAGTTTTGAGTTGGAATGAATTGACTTGCAGGCTCACCGCAAATTCCATCCTGACCAGTACTGACGCCTTCTTCCCCTGCGATTAGAAATGAGCAAGTGTTGAGAACAGCAATCTTGAACAGGTATCTTCCAGCAACGACTGGGGCGGTTACACCGTTGATTCTCACATAGTACCATTCCTTTGCAGTCGTGAAGTTGATGAATTGATGATTGTAGTAGGGAAGATAGGGTACGACGCCTGATCGAGTCGCGTCAGTGGCTTGGTCAGCAACAATGTATACAACCGTACAGCCGGGGCAGTATCGATCTACCTGGGAAGCCTTCACCACGATATAGCCCGAATAGTCGTTGCTCAACGTGGAAACTATTTGCGATGAATCTGGAACAGAGAAGTTTGCGGGAATATAGATTGCCAGCGTGTCCCATCCAATGTAATTTCCAGAAGCCGCCCTCGGCCCACAATTGCTAGGACTCGGACCAGTGCAACGCGGATCGGTATAATTGATGCCGAAGATTAGATCCCCAGTAGAGCCAGCGAACAGCATGTAATGAGAACGAAAATTGACGCTCCGGGATACAGTGGGCCACAGGTAACCGACCACACCGGGAACCTTCGGATCAGAATCATAACCTTCCAATCCTGAACTCGGCGTTGAGCCTGAGCGACTATTTCCCGATACAGGAAAAACTGTAGATGATGAACTGAGCATTACGATAAACAGTATCAAAAATAGCCCTTGTATTGCTCTGGGAATCAATGCGAAAAGCGGGAAGTGTTGTCCACGTATTTAACGCTGGATGGATAATCCATCCAGCCAGTTTGCTTTAGCAGGGCTTTTACGTTGCTGTGGCTGGATAATTTATTCAGGTAAATCGTTCTTTTGGCAAGTAAGAGTAGAATGCTGGCTCTAGTGGCAGTTCTTTCAGCGATGAATGTGGCGTTTCGAATTGTGCTAGTGGGTGGCCCTCCCAATGTTAAGCCAATCGCCTTCTTGGTAATAGTCGGAGGTATCGTGGGTGGTGGCTTGCCTGGTCTGGCTGTTGGTTGGCTTAGTATGACTCTTAGTGATCTCTACTTCGGTGCTGGAATCTGGACTATTGAAACCTCAGCATGGATGGCTGTCGTAGGGTTGCTCGCAGGATTGTTGTGGCATAAGGCGAACCACCTGAATTCATGGAGGATGGCGTTAGGAGGTTTTCTTCTCACAATGATCTTTGATGTTGGAACTTCCATCACAGACGCACTTCTCTTTAACTATCCTTGGTGGACCGCGGTGATGGCTCTTTACGTACCATTCATTTTCAGCGGCTTCAGCCCTTACCCGTTTGGCCTAGTCCACGAGTTAACTACAGCAACACTTCTTGGTCTAATCGGGCCATCCCTAATTACACAGATCAGAAAGTTCTACCGCTAAGTAATGGACAGCTGCAATAGTTATGATTACAGTAATTTTGAACTATCGATCAAGACGAAAATCGGTAACGTAAAGTCTATGACTGCTGAATTGAATTCTGACCGCTGTAAATTTTCGTCTGCTATGCTGGCGAGAATTCTCTAAAGAGTATGTTAAAGTCGCTCATATTCTGGGTAATATCTGAACATAGTAACATCATGTGTGCACACGGCGTTTTATTGGAGATGAAGGTGGGTCAATTCTTTGGCTGTCTGAGTCTTGAGCTTGGCACAGTCTACGTCTATCGTGGATTTCAACGTAAAACTACTGGCAACCATAGACGACACGATGAGTGCCCTATTGGGGGCATCCGCTCTTAACACTCTGCATGAACATCTGACCAAAGAATACAACTTAGCTCCCGACAAGCTTCCACACCGAATCGACACTTTCGTTGAAGTTCTTGACAGCGTCTTCGGCGTAGCTGGATCGAAGACAATAGGAATGGCAATTGCTAGCAATTTCTACTCAGAGATTGGGTTACGATTCGTCGCGAGCGAGAACTTCAGGTTACAAGACTATTTGGAACACGCCAAGAAGACTTTCGCAATCCACGACTAATGTAGAACGATTTGATTGGCGAATTTGGATTTAGCTTCCTGAACATAGTCAACAAGAGTGAATCCTTCATTGGCGTGAAAGGTTAAGCCTAGTTTTGAGTACATCTTTCGGGCAATATCGACTCCAATGGTTCTTGGACCCACAATCCCGTAAGATGTTTCGAGGACATGGTACAGGGTTTCGGTACGATAGGAAAGTTCGTCTACGGTTACATCATAGTTGGCTCTCAAAAGGTTGAGCAAAGCTTTGAGACCCTTACGTCCAAGAAACTCTTGAATTGTATCATTGATGGCCGAAGAGAGAAGCATGAAGTCACGAGACACAGGCGTAGTCAAATTGGTGTGAGCGTCCTATCGTCCTCCTGAAGTGCTTTCAATATAACCACATGATAACTCATTGAGCAAGTGAGTTCCACAGGTGGAGCTTAAATAAGCATGAACTTGGATCCGAGCGACTAGAACCAAGAAACAGGATTAGAGATTGCTTTCTGACACTTTGGCTTGTTTCTTGGTCGCATAATGTGTGATCGTTAGCCACTTGTCTTCGCCCTTGACTTGTTAGCAGACGAGAATTTACAACCCGACTAAACAGGCGTAGCAGTCGTAGACTTTACGTTACCCGAAATCCGCCGGTGCAGCCAAGCCATTGTGCGCCAACCTACCTTAGCGTGTATCTGACTCTAAAACCGTTTAGCTATCTATGAATTGTTGCAAGGTTGTTGTGTCGTAGGGACTCTAGGGCGAGTGTTGCATCAACGGGACATGAACGCATGATGTTTTCTAGTGTGCGAACCCAGTTTGAAAAAATGATCGGGGCGATGATTACTTGGATCGCATTGCGAGAATGTATCCGATGCCGCCGAGCGTAAATCCGATTAGGGCTATGAGGATGAACGCGGTTATTGGATATTCAAGATTTGCGAGTACGTGCACATGTACTTGATACGCAGTCCACCCTTGTCCACCATTGCTAACTGGTTGCATGCCCGCACCCCCAAGGTAACCACCAATCATCGTCAGGATAGCAGCGCCAGCCACACCAATGTTTCCGAGGACTAGGTGCATCCAAGCAAGCCCTTTCGCCGCTCCAGCGTATCCCTTGCCGAGTACGGTTTCAATGTAGAAGTAGAATAGTGAAGTGACAGCCGTAGCGACAACGCCGACAATGAGGTATGTTAGATATCCCATGATGAACCATGTTCCAGCTTCGCCCCCAGCGATCACCCTTGCCACGGCTACGGGATACAGACCGATCTGGTCCCCGACAGCACCAAGGAAAGTAGCGAGCGCCGCTATGGCACCTTGAACTATTGCTGCGTAAAGGAAGAGACCAGCCATTTTGCTAGTTTTCCCTTTCATTTCCATGTCGATTCAACTACACAAAAATACCAGCAGGTTTGATTTAAGAGGCTATGGTTCTCTGGCTTTACCCATGCAATTGATGCCAAAGATCCGTCAGAATAAGCATAAGCAACTGATGATTTGACAACTGCCTTGTCCGCTTGTGTCCGCTTTAGTTGTTTGTGCGAGGAGTGGGACATTCGTCGACTTTTTCTAAAGGCCGATTTCGAACCCACTGGTGTCGATTGAACCAACTTTGCGGACCGGGTGGTGTTGGAAAAACCGTCATCTGGCGAGTTACTTTTCGGTTGATGATGACTTGGCTTCCCTTATTTCTGAAACGGATTCTAACGCTTCTTTACCAACGAAGGTTAGAATCGCTACGGTTGCCACGTAATCAACCCATGCGATTTTCCAAAGGTAGTTTATGAGTAAGCTAGCGAGTAAGGCTATTGACATTAGGAAACAGGTTACGGATTCAATCGCATCAATTGTCAATGGCAGACAGTCGGTTGCATGACCAATTCTCTTCTTCTCGTACCATAGTAACGGCATAATTACGACAGCAGCAAAAGCAACCGCAATTCCGAGGGGAGACGCTTCCGCTTGTATTCCCGATAAATAGGAATACACTGCACCGAGACCAATTACAGGGATAAGCGCGAATAATAGGAACGCAGTGATTCGTTCAACCTTTTCGTCTCGCTCACTCTCACCCTTTTCTCCTTTCTCTATCCTTCTGAGATAGTCAGCTACAGTATATGAGGAGATTAATTCGATAAAACTGTCTCCACCGAACGCTATGAGTGCCAAGCTTCCTGAGAATAATCCTGCACCTATAGCTACTAGGCTTTCAATCGTCATCCATGCGAGGCTAGCGTATTCTACGAGTAACCCGCGATGAAGTAACCTAGATTTCTGAGTCATACGTCTGCTTCTTCCTTCCGTTCTATATTACTTCCGTAAAGGAATGGCGTTAATGACACGTACGAGTATCATCCTTAACCATGGGTTGAAATGAGATTCTAGAAAGCCTTCGAGTATAGACCCGATAACTGTTACGAAATTCGCTCGCAGTACGTGTTTGTGAACAATCGAAGTCTCAGCGAAACTCTTGGTTCCGTTAACAACAATCAGAGTATGAGGACTAAGATGTAGATGTTTAATGCAATAATGATTCCGCAGAAGAGGACTGCTATTGCTGTGAGGGATTTTCGGTTGACGAAGTTACCCATCAACTTCCTATCCATCGTGAAGATTATCAGCGGAATCAGAGGGAGAGGTATCAAGAAGCTTAGGACGACTTGGCTGTAAATTAGAAGGACCAGCGGATTAAATCCCAACAAGATCATTACCGTTGTAGGTGCGACATTGATAACTCGGATTATGATCCTTCTGACCCATGGATTTACTTGGCTTCCTAACATTCCTTCGAGAATAGCCTGCCCAGCCAGAACTCCACAACAGGAGGATGACCAACCCGAGCAGAGAAGGGTTATAGCAAAAACAGCACCAGCTAAAAACCCGAAGAGGGGCACCAGCGTCCAATACGCCTGCTGAATAGTGGCTACTTGGATCCCACGCGTGTTGAAAGCCGCAGCCGCCATGATCAAAATCGCCGCATTAACGAACCCGGCCATGGTTAGCATGAATAGAGTCTCATTCCGATGATACCCAAGCAATCTCTTCCTCTCGTTCAAATTTCCTTCCTGAAGTTTATTCTTAGCCAGATAGGAATGCAATACGAGGGCATGCGGCATGACAGTTGCGCCAATAACACCGACGCAAATGACTGCTGCATTCTTGTCCGGAATCAGTGGAAGAATCGAGCCCAACGCGATCGGAAGCGCGGCCGGTTTGGTTATGAAGACCTCGTAAAGGTATCCTATGCCGATTAGGGTGACGAAGTTTGCGATGATGAGCTCCATTCGACGGAAATGATTGCCCGTCAGAAGAAATATGACGATAATGTCAAAGGCGGATATGAAGGCCGCTATGATTAGCGGGATGCCGAAGAGCAGATAGAGGCCGATTGTGACGCCGAGAAACTCGGCTAAGTCCGTGAATACAGCGAAGATTTCGCAGGCCAGCCAGTAAGGTATGATCTTCCATCTGGTCTTCAGCTTCCCGCGAATGATCTCAGCGAGAGAAAGACTGGTCGCAAGGCCCAGCTTACCTGAAAGGTATTGGAGAACCAATGCCATGATATTCGCAAGCCAAACAACCCAAAGAAGTTGGTAAGCGTACTGTGCCCCGCCTGCAATATCGGTACCAAAATTCCCCGGATCAATGTAAGCCGTGCTAACAATGAGAGCTGGACCGATATAGCGAAGGAAACCACTTGCCGCGGAACTCCTCAAAGCGGCTCTAACCGTACGTAGCCTAGATGGAGAATCCGTTAATGCCAGTATGGAGCACCTCTTCGGATGACTAGACTAGATTGAAACACGTAATAGAGTTAGTCTCACCTAACATTTAAAGGCAAGACTAAGTTGGCGTAAACCATCTGGTCCGTGGGGCAGCATTCCGGGTGGCATACGACAAGTTGAAAGGTGTGACAGACTTGTTGGGGATGAATGAGCGATCCAATGAAGACCAATACTGTAGTTCTGGTTTCGAGGCCCAACCCAGCCTTTGACCTTACCCGTGTCGAAGATTACCTTGAAGTCGTTTACGAACTCATACAGAAGAAGGGCTACGCTAGGTCAGCAGACATTGCGGAGCGTCTGAATGTTAAATCCTCTAGCGTAACACTCATGCTTCAAAAATTACATGCAAAGGGATTCATCGTGTATGAGCGTTACCGAGGTCTCACTCTAACAAGCAGAGGCGAACGCTTGGCGAGATCGATTCAACAGAGGCATCTGATGATTCTCAGATTCCTTCGTATTATGAGAGTCGAAGAGAAAATAGCAAAATCTGACGCAGAGGGACTCGAACATCATCTCCATAAGGCCACCATTGACCGCATCGCGCACCTTGTCAACTATGTTGCCGAGCATCCATCCTGGTTCAAGACTTTCGAAGAGACTCTAAAGTAAATCGATCCACGCAGAAACCTCTAACATGGTATGTGTGGGTCGCTAGAATCAACCGAAAAGTAACACTACACATCCAAATCCGCATCAACCGTTAAGTTACCGTTACCATTGAGAATGGTTAGTCTTGGAATTGTGACTTAGATTTCCGTGTCCGTTCCTTGAAATCCGAATCGGCGAGTTGCCATAATTTGCGTTCAAGTCTGGCTTCAATTACGGATGTTTGCCAACTCGTGATCAGGTAGATGTACGTGGTTATGCCTGAGATCGCATCGAAGATGAACAGCATTTTCCCAATTATGGTGTGGGGTGTTATGTCTCCGAAGCCTACGGTTGTGAAAACGGTAATTGTCCAGTAAAATGAATCAAACGGAGTATGACGCTCTACGAACGAGAAGATAACGGTGCTAAGACAAGTTAAAATGATTAGATAACTCAGTGCCCATTTCCGGTGACGTAAACTCTCAAGAAAGACATGGATTTCCTTCTTGAAGGCGTTAATCGCCAAAGATGTTTCTAGGACAATTCACCTTTTGCGCTTAAGAGCCTTAGGTTTGTTAGTACGGGAGTGGGATTTTCGTCGAGCCTCGGCTTATTCCGAGGCAAGATTTCGAATCTGCTAGTGCCGGTTGAAGGGGCGGGGTAAAGTGTGTGCGCACTACATGAGAAAGGTTTAAGAAAACAGTTCCGCAGTCTGCCTTAGCGACGGCGGTGAAGCTCGCCATTAACCGTCCGCAACCGTGTTGTGGGCCAATAGCTTCTACCTGAGAGCGAGCTGACAGCCAATGGAACAGAGCGTACTCATCGCTATCAAAAGCGGTCTTTCCCTTATCGAGGCGTGCCTCCGCGATATTCTACGACAGACAAAGGTTGATTCAAACTCTGGAAATGGGCTATTCAAGGTGCGAACCTCAGACCTTGATGACCACTCGGCGAATGAATTGGCAGGCAACGCTCAAAAAATGCTTGGAGAGATCCAGGAGCTGCAGCGCAAGTTCGAGATAGGAACGGATACAGAGTCTGCCAGATGGCACATAGTGAATGACCTAAACCAAATTTGGTCAACACTGAGTGAGCTATCCGAGGACAGATTGAGAGGATACGGGCAGATGCAGCCCGAAGAGAGCAAGCTTCTCGCAAACCATGTCGATAGAATGGAAGCCGTCAGAAAAGACATGGAACGGACTGCCTCAAGATAATCAACTAATGAGTTGTGTAAAGCTTTGAGATATGATGACCCGTAGCCAATCCTGCCGTCGCCAGGATCAAAATTGCGACGATCAAAGCGGCAGATACTGAAATAATGCGCATTAATCCTGACTCATACGTTTCAGTCAAGTGACGGACCCATTCTCTTTCTTTTCCCTTCTCACCGTCAGACAGCGAAGATCGCAGGCATGGCAAATCTTGACCTGACGGCTGACGGAGAAGATAATGCTCAGCTTGTTCACATGAAACATACAATCAATACCTCATTGTGGAGTTCGAATATCGTGGGCTCGGATCCCTTCGAACCCGCGACTATTTTATAGCAAATGGTTTAGAGACAGATACGCATTAGATGATTCTATGAGCGAAATACCGGACGGGAAAACTTGGAACGGTGAAAAGGGTCCGGTGTTCGTCCAGCCCTGTGCAGATACTACGGGGGGGGTTCGAATCCAACCCACCGTCAAAACGACGGACCCGTACTATGAATTATCAGTAATAGGTGGGGCTGAATTTGGTCGCCGCAATCGTCAAGAATTGAGGCGATTGGCGAATAGCCCCACCATCATATGATGGAGAGTCCCTTCGGCCCCACCAAGTGGTGCGCGAGATTTCGAGCCCACAACAAAGCAAAAATGTATGCAGGCACTATTCTATAATCGTCTGAGATTTGTGACCTAGGCCGAGTCGTGGGAACCATGTCTGAATGGTGGTTCTCGGCGGCCGCACCAAATGAGATTAGAGCATCGTTAGTTCTTTCTCGTTTATTTGGACACCGTATTGTCGAAGAATTTGAAACACGGTTTGAACAAGTTCCCGTTTTTTTCTCTGTTCTTCTCGCAAAGCTTCACTCAGATTCAAGGCTCTAGCACACTTTAGGCATCTGCTAGCGTCGCCAGGATTTTCGAACGCACATATTGGGCATAATTTGGTTGGAGGTTCTGCAGGTCTCACTTCAGGTTGCTTCTTGCCGGAGAAACGTATGTAGATGTCTCTCAGGTCGCTGTTCATGAATTGTCCATATCGCTCAAGCATTTTCATTGATCTCCACCCCATCATTCTCCTGACGGTTTCAGGGTGCAGCGGCGCGATACCGTTCTCAGGTTTTCCGAGAAGTAATTCCTTCACTCGATAATCTCTGAATATATGTGGATGTATTCTTTTTCTAATGCCGGCTCTGGCGGCGGCATTCTTGAGTACATTAAGTATCGCGTTGTGGGTTATGCGGGTAGGCTTTCCTTTGTAGGTTGTCACCCATAGGTATGCTTCTGGATTGTTTTTGTCAGGATGGTTTTCCAGCCACAGTTGCAGCCAAGGCACGGCCTCGATTAGAAGTGTCCATAGGAGCTCACCGGTCTTGGGGCTCACAACGCTTAGTTCGATTCCGTCCTGTGTGTGAGAGACGTTTTTGATTTGGGTTTGAAGGTGTTCGCCGACTCTCCATCCGCTTTCCTTCATTACCATTATGAGTGCCTTGTCTCTGGGGTTCCGCATGGCTTCTCGCATGGCGTAAATTTCTTGTTCGGTAGGTATGTTCTCAGCCTTGATCTTGCTGGGCGGATCCATGACCCTGATCCACTTGACTTCTGGTGGTAGGCTCTCGCCTCCGGTTTTCATCCACTTCCAGAAGATCTTGATTAGTCGCAGGAAGTCAGCGTAAGTGGCGGGAGAGTATGATTTTCCTCCGTAGATCCTTTCGCCTCTGATCTTGTCGAGTAGCGTTTCCACGTCCTGTCTTGTCATCTCTTCCATGTCTTTTTCGCAGAGTCTGAGGACTAGCCAGAAATGGCGATAATACTTCAAGACCCTGGATTCGCTCTTAACGGCGGTGGCGTCACTCCTCAGCCACTTAACGAATGCGAGGAAGAGCCGTTTATTTCTAGGCCGGATTTCTTCGCTCTCTCTGATTCTCTGTTCGCATCTCTCAATCTTGCCGTGGGTGTAGTATGGGTCTCTATCTTGGCTTTGGGCTAATTCTTCTTTCAAACGGTTGGGTTTCACTATTTCTTTTTGGGGTTTTATCTTTAAGCTCCTTTCGGTCATGTCCTAATTCCTAGTTTTCCGCGAGCCCCATCCCCGGCTCCAAACAAAATGTCCAATTCCCATCCTGACTTACCCCCGTCTGACCTGCCCTAGGTGGTGTATACAAATCTTCAACTTGGGCGCACTAAGAGATGCACACATTACGTGAAATGACGACGAGCGACGGATTGGTGAGCGCTATCGTTCAGATTCCGCTTGTGATCTTGCTGGATCGTTGGCAGGAAGCACGTCTTTCGCCCAGTTGAAACGTTTCCATTCTGGAACGGGCGTCTTACATGATTTTCTAGGAACGAACTTAGATCTTTGAATCAATTTGTACTGGTGGATGTAGCGTGGACAATTGGGAAAGAGGTGACTGGCGCGAACTCTCACGATGAACTGAGCTTCATGATATTCGCTCATGAGCGGGTCATGCTGGTCGATGCTGGCTTCTCCATTTACCCTGAGTCGGTTACCTTCCTCCAGATCGATGAATAGTAGACCTACATGTGGATTCTTGAGCACGTTTCCCATTGAGAGATACATGCCGTTTCCATCATAGTTTGGAAAAGCAAGCGTACAGTCATCTATGACTCTGACAAAACCAGGGTCGCCACCTTTGTACGAACAGTTTGGCTGTCCCTTCTCATCCGCAGTAGCTATGAAGAACATGTCTCTGCTCTCAATCAGGTCCCTGTAATCGGTCAACCTATTGGTAACAAGAACCTCGTTAATGCGATCCGCCATTCGTCTAGTATCAAACTGATCTTGAAGCTGCCTATTCCCCTCATGATACATTCCGCTCGTCCCTCAATGATCACAAACCTGCCCATTCATAAGACAGACAGAGATTCAGCCATTCCGCAATCGGTTTTTTGTGTCTATGGTGGTGTGCCCGCACGCAGACAAATTTACTCCAACGTTTAAGCAAAAACCACGAAAACGACGAAGGTCAAGGAATGAGAGAATGCGATGTCTTTAGTCCTGGCTCTTCGAATCTCGTCATGCTGGGATTATGTTCTGGTTGATCCTAAAGCGATTGCTTGGATCGTATTTCCTTTTCAGTTTGCGTAGCTGATCGAAGTTACTGCCAAAGTTAGCTCCGACACGATCGCTGTCATCGCTGGCCGCGAAGTTGATGTATCCGCCTCGCTCAGAGTGAGGCGCTAAGGTCGCGTAGTAGTCCTTGACCCAGCGGATGTTGGCCTCGTTCTGTTTGGGGTCGGGCCACATGCCCGCGATGACCGTCGCGTACTTCGCGTCACGATGACCAAACGCAGTAGCTCCTGCTGCCACGTCGTGGACGGCGCCGTTGATGGGGTAGATGTGTATCGTCGAGTTGACGACTGGAACCTTAGGGCCGAACCTCATGTGTGCTTCAATCGCTCCATCCGTGAGGTCTCTTACGTACACGGCTTTCCAGTAATGTTGGAGGCCTGGAGGTACGAGGCCGTCGAATAGGCTGTTCATTGCCGGGTAGGGCATAGGTCCAATGAACTCCGCGACAACAGGGGCTGCCTCCCGGAACGGAGCGATAGCTTTCGCTGCTTGACCCGGTGCACCGGCCCAGCAGACTACCATTGCGCAGAATGTATCGCCGTGGCGGTTCTCTGGGATGAATGGGAGGGGTGGGGCTATCTGCCACGCGAAGAATGCCCCCAGTTCTCGAGGTGCATTCGTTATGTACTCATTGTATGCTCTCATCACCTTGGGCGCGTCCTCGACCTCAAACAACATTACTCCGCCTACAATGTCGTTGACTGGCTGCAATTTGTATTGGAAACTTGTCACCACACCAAAGTTTCCGCCACCGCCACGCAGTGCCCAAAAGAGGTCCGGATGGCTCTTCTCACTCGCCGTTACGAATGAACCGTCCGCTAGAACAACGTCAGCAGAAATCAAATTGTCCAAGGACAACCCAGAGCCTCGGGTGAGGTAACCGATTCCGCCACCCAGCGTTAGCCCAGCAATCCCCGTAGTGGAAATAATCCCACCAGTGGTTGCCAAGCCGAATGCGTGGGTCGCATGATTGAAATCTCCCCACGTGCAGCCTCCCTCTGCCCACACCGTCTTCAACGCGGGATCAACGCGCACCCCTTTCATCCTACCCAGGTCGACTACGAGGGCATTGTCTGCTGTGCCGAATCCTGGCACGCTGTGGCTACCGCCGCGAATCGCAACGGGTAAGTTCTCCTTGCCTGCGGCCTTTACAGCCGCGATGACATCTGCCACGTCAGCACAACGTATGATGACCGCTGGTCGCTTGTCGATCATAGCGTTGTAGACTTTGCGGGCCTCATCATACCTCTCATCGCCCGGTGCGATAACGTCCCCTCGGACTTGGCCTCTCAGATCTGAGACTGCGTTTTCATTCATCTAGGAATGTTCCGCCTGGTTTGAGGTCTAAGCGCCTTCTTTCACTTCGACAATTTCGTCGGCTAGGAAACCGTGGGCTTCTCGGTGGACCGCGGCTGCTGCCTCTTTGTTTGGGGCTTCAACCATGCAAAACGCTTTGCCGCTGGATTCGTCGAACCAGTACTTCAGGTACTTCACTCCATACTTGGATTGAACCTCTAGGTCTTTTGCGTGTGCGGCCATTATGGCTTCGGCTGTCAAGCCGTGAATCTTGTAGTGAATATCCATGTAGAGAGGCATTTCTTTATCATGCCAATCCGTTTCTTTGGCACGGACACATTTATGTTTTGGCATTGCAAAAGCTGAATGTGGTGTAATTTGAGTTGATGCCTTAGATGCGCGTCTCTCTCATCGAAAACTTACTCAAGGGACCCTTGCCGCCTGGGAAATCGATCTTGGTCGAGTACGATCCGACCTCGGCCTGGTACCAGGCCTCCGTCAGCGTAGCGGCTGAATGGTTGAGGAAGGGAGGAACAGTCACATACGGCGTCACTTCACAGCCGCCTGACAACATACGTTCACAACTAAGACAACTCGGCGTAGATGTCGCCCACCTGGAAGCTGACGACAAACTCAGAGTTTTTGATTGGTACACCGCCACACTCGGCAGAAAATCCAACGAAAGGTATGCATTCTACTCATTGAAGGCTGCAGACCTGAGCGTGCTGCATTCAAAGTACATGATGGCCAGTGAGGACGGAGTGGAATTAATGCGTCCGTCTCCATCCCCTGATTGGTTGAGGATATTGGATGACATCTCATGTCTGGCGCGATTCAACGAAGAGAAGAGCTGGGTAGAATTCGTTAGGACAAGATTAATTCCAATCTCTTCTCTCTGGACCTCCACCGGAATCGGCGGCATCATCAAAGGAGTTCACAGCGAATGGGTTTACAAGAACCTAGAAGCCGCGGCTGACGGGGTAATCGACATCAAGCTCGACGAGAGCACGGAGGAGGCAAGGAGTATGATGCGCATCAGATCCATGCGCAACGTAGGATTCGACGCGCATTGGTATCCGCTAAGAATAGCGGAAACCTCTGAAGTATCGCTGGAAAAGTGATAGACAAGCGAAGAAGTAAAGAAGTTAATGGCCGAGATCTTCTTTTCGAAGAAGACTAGTCTTTCTTGTCGAGCCAAGGGAAGGTGTATCGATAGGCGTGAAGTTCAATTTGAAAGTCACGAAGAAGTTCGCTAAGCGCTCTAATGAGTAGTGGGTCATCCCTGCTCGCAAGGTGTAGGTCTTTTGCAATTTTGGTTCTTGTTATACCTGTTTCAGCACATTTTATCGTATCACAATTGGCGACCGGGAGAGGCATCCAGACCTCGACAGAAGTCACTGTGGCGTCGACGTTCTTGATGGTCAGGTTGTAAGTCATTTCGTAAGTCGCCGGTTCTGTAAACGGCGAAATGGCGTTCGTATCTGCTCCGACAAGGATGAAGTCAGTGCGAGCGTTTGGATTGAACAAAGCAAGAGGAGTATTACGAGAGGGAGGCTATTCCTGCGGATCAACTCGCGAAAGCCTCGAATCGCAGATGCCAGTCCTCGCCATTTATGCGTTCACCTCCGAATCCGATTGTTTTGGTTTGTGAAAAAAAAAGCAATTAA
>Ga0326727_10001427_pt1 | contig 88400 bp, 78 predicted proteins | sample MB2enrmetagenome_FD_207643 | JGI IMG/M metagenome (GOLD analysis project Ga0326727, IMG submission 207643) | Lab enriched peat soil microbial communities from McLean, Ithaca, NY, United States - MB29MY | ecosystem: Environmental > Terrestrial > Soil > Wetlands > Peat | place: USA: New York...
GATTTCTTCACCGATTGCTATTGCGGCGGCCTCTTCCTTGGATGCGGAAAGGGTTACCGGAATAGGCCAAAATGTACCGTCTGCCAGGAGATACTTTTCGCAAACACCTTTCCAGTCGGCCTTGGTCATGAAACCGGTCAGCGGGCTGAATCCGCCGATGCCCATCATGATCAGGTCGCCTTTTTCACGGGGGCTGATGTCTATTTTTTTAAGACCTTGTGCTTTTTTCAGTTCAGCCGCAAGTTCCGCGCCTTCGAGTAAACAGCACGTCAAGCCTTTTCCTCCATGAGGGGGAATTAATTGTGACATTAGTTTATTTCTCCTTATTAAAAAAGTGTTGGGTTAAGCGGTTATGGCATGGGGTAATCCATGATTACGCACCTGAATCCTTCCCATGTAATAACCGTAATAAACGAAATGTTCAACAGGCCAACTGCATAAAAAAGCACCCTTAGGGCTTTAACAAAAAAACCTCCCAGCTCAAAATAGAGCCAGGAGGTATTATGCAGAACTAAGTCATTCGATTAGACCGGAAGATTGACAACGGGGACCTTCTTCATGGTCCACTTATCGGTTTTCGGGTCATAAACGGAGTTGACGAAACATTTCCAGTTCTTCTCGTCCATGTCGGGAAAGTCGGCGCGGAAGTAGTATCCCGGCCAACGGCTCTCTTCACGGAACATGACATGGCGCAGATGGCTTTCCGCGATCCACATGCGGTGGGTGTTTTCCCAGACGCGGAGCAGTTCGTGGAGGTCAGCGGCGGCCAGCTTCTCGGAGTCTTCCTTGAGCATTACAAGCAGCTCGAGGCCTCTTTCGAGCAGGGACTTGTTGGTGGTGAACTGCGCGGATACGCCGCCGCAGTATTCGTCCATGATCTTCTGGAGGCGGAACATGAACATCTTCGGCTTCATGTATGCCGGGTTGATGTCCGGGTCGCTCGAGTACTTCACGTTCGCTTCGTAGAGATCCATCGGGGCCAGGATTTTCGTCTTCAGCGCCTCGACCGCTGCCATGTCAACTTTAGGCATGTTGTTGTTGTCGAGGATGAATGCGATGGCGCCCTTGGCGGCAATACGACCTTCGGCATGGGAGCCGGAGGAGAACTTATGGCTGGACGCGCCGGAGCCGTCGCCTGCGGTGAAGAGGCCCTTTACGGTGGTCATGTGGTTGTACACACCGATGGGTTCCCACTGCTTCTTGTATTCGGCCGGCATTACGTCTTCGGGACCGCAAACCCATGCGCCGGAAGCGCCGGAGTGCGAGCCGATGAAATAAGGTTCTGCGGCTGCGATTTCAGAGGACTTCTCTTCGGGCTGGATGTTCATACCGGCCCAGAGCAGCGACTGGCTAATCGTCATGTCGAGGAAATCTTCCCATGCTTCGCTTTCGAGTTCTTTCATCTTCCTCTTGAAAGCCTTGGGATCGTCTTTGTACTGGGCTGCGATGTTGGCGATGGCCTCTTCCGTTCTCATGTAGATCGGGCCCTTGCCAGCGAACACGTCTTCCATGCCCAGCCAGTTGCGCAGGTTCGCCGGGATTGGTTTAGCCAGGCCGTAAGGCGCCCACTTGGGCAGCTCACCGGCGCGGGTTACCATATATTCCTCGCCAAACGAATTGGTCGCACGGGACTTGAACAGCAGGAACCATGCGCCGACCGGACCGTAGCCGTCTTTGAACCGTACAGGAATGAAGCGTACTTCCTGGCAGGTCATCTCAGCGCCGGCCTTGATGGTGAAGTATGCGGTCGAACCCGAGTTCCACGGGGGATACCAGGCGCGTCCGAGACCCTCACCAACCGAACGGGGGCGGAAAACGTGAACGGCGCCGCCCATCAATGCGATCGTCGCTTTTGCCTTGAATACGTAGAACTTATTCTCGCGAACGCTGAAACCAACTGCGCCGGCGCAGCGGTCACCGTCCATCAGAGGCTCAACTATGAAAACGCGCTCTAAAAGCTGGCCCGAATCGCCCATCGTAGCCAAAGCGTTCTTTGCCGCTTCTGCAACGAGAACCTTGTAGGATTCACCGTTGATCATGATCTGCCAGCGGCCTTCATGAACGTACTTGCCATTGGCATCTTTCCATATCGGGAGACCCCATTTTTCGAAAAGATGGACGGAGGAGTCAACGTGGCGTGCGATATCGTAAACCAGGTCATCACGGGCGATGCCCATGAGGTCCTGGCGGACGTACTTGACGTAGTCTTCCAGGGTATTGTCCCCTGCAGCCCAGCCAACATATTGGTTGATAGCCGAAAGACCCATTGCAACCGCGCCGGAACGATCCATGGCGGCCTTGTCTACAACGGTAACCTTAAGGCCATTTTTTTTCGCCCAGTATGCAGCTTCGAAAGTTGCGCCGCAAGCCGACATTCCACCACCAACTATGAGAAGATCGGTTTCGACCACTACGGTTTCAAAATTTGGCATATCGTTAACCTCCTTCAGTAAGCGATTATTTCTTCAGAGTGGGAATCGCCGCCGCACCTGAAGAGGCCGGCTCTGTGCACAGCACGTTTGACTTGATGTCGTCCGATCCGGTCTCAAAGCCACCCATCGGGTCAGCTTTACCTTCCGCAGTGGTTCGGATGGGGAACTTGAACCGCTTTACCGTGCCATTACGGAATTTGACCGTCCACATGATGTCTTCAGAGCCGCGCAGAGGAACAACAGAGGCTCCCATCGGTACGAAATCAGCATAAGCGCGTACATCAATCGCTTGCTGAGGGCAAATCTTTACACAGTTGTAGCACTCCCAACACATCTCGGGGGCCCGATTCCAGCCCTTCATCTTCTCCTTGTCGAGAACCATAAGATCGTTGGGGCAAATGTACATGCATGCAGTTTTATCCTGCCCTTTGCAGCCATCGCACTTTTCAAGGATCACATAACTTGGCATAATTTACCTCCTAAAGGTTAGTCGAAAAAACGCCATGCCAACAAACCCCTTATATTGCTGCGGAATCCAACACCTCCTTCCTCACATTGCCTGCCCGTGGGGGTATGGGCAAACCATTTGAATTCTTGATTTCTGCACAATCAGGTATTGATCTTGCTCGGCGATTTGCAATTCCAGGTTTCTAAATGAGGGACATTTCTGACCTCATGCGGCCGGCTAGTACCGATTTTTCCTGACGATATCATCCGGCGAAGATCTCACTTTGTGCCGGACAATGCCGCTTGTGGTGCATTTATTTCTTCCTCCGGTTCGGTTTTCGGTTTAGAGACTCTCGAGCTGGCTTGTGCAAAAATTGCCACGGGCCGGTACATATACAAGATGCACACGCCTGTCAAGAGAATTATGAGCAGCGTTTTGCCAGCGTAAGGTTTGAAAAATTAGTTACTCAGGTAAGGACGCGAAAGAAGGCGTGACGCGCAGGTTGCGTGTTTCAATTACCTTTTTGCCAGCTTTGCCTTAACTAACACTTCTTGATTTCACTTGCAAGTGCCTTGTGGCCGCATTTTTTGAATTTTGAAGGAAAATGGAATTTACCCGCATATATTTTTGAAAAAATTGCAGGGTGAATCCCGTCAAAAGGGCCGGACATTGAGGCAGCTTATTTTAATTGCGGTGGACGTGGTGGACTGTGATAATAACTGTTTGAATTTGTGATAAACGGGACAATCTCGATCCCGGGCAAAATGATCCTGGGATCTTTATTAAGGATAACCTTTTGGCATGAGAGAATTCTGGAATTCTGCAACAGGCCGCAGGATCACCGTTCTTGTGATACTTTCCATTCTGCTGACAGGCTTTGGTACTGCCGGGTACATGCTCCTCCAGGACTACTCGTTCATCGAAGCTCTGTATATGACAGTCATAACCCTTTCGACCGTAGGGTTCACCGAGGTCCACCCGCCGGACACCAAGGGGCGTATTTTCACTATAATTTTGATCGTTATGGGCGTCAGCTTCGTTGCTTTTTCGCTGGCCTACTTCAGTCAGATTTTGCTCGACGGGAACCTTCTGGCAGCATACCGGAGGCGCAGATTGAAAAAAAAGCTCGATCAACTGGAAAATCATTACATAGTATGCGGCTACGGAGAGATGGGGCAGATAATCGTAGACGAACTCCACAACCATAAGATCCCGGTCGTAATTATCGAGCCTGATGAGTCGGCGCTTGCAAGACTTAGGGAAAACAATTTTCTGCATCTTTCGGGAGATGCCACAGATGAGAACAATCTCATTTCTGCAGGGATTCACCGTGCAAAAGGTTTGGTGTCTGTAGTCAAAAAGGATTCGGAAAACGTATTTATTGTCCTCACGGCGCGCGACCTGAACAAAGAACTGCTCATATTCGCGCGTGCCGGGTCTGCCGGCACAGGGAAAAGGCTTCTGAAGGCCGGGGCAAACCGTGTTGTTGCGCCATACGCCATCGGGGCGTCCCGGATTGCGCTCAATATATTGAGACCCACCGTTACCGATTTCCTCGACCTTGCCCTGAGCGGGGAGGGAATGGAACTCGGGATTGAGGAAATCCGCATTCCAGAGAATTCTAAGCTGGTCGGAATGGAGCTTATGGCCTCAGGCCTTCGAAGTAATTACGATTTGATCGTCATGGCTATAAAGCGAGCTGATGGAGTGATGGTATTCAATCCGCCTCCCCAGGAAATATTTCTCGCTGGAGACATCCTGGTGGTAATCGGTGCGGTTGGAAACCTGTCGCGTTTCGGGCAGGACCTGTAGGGCTGTGATTGTCCCACCATGCGTCCGTGCATATCTTAAGGCCTCTAATTCTTTTGACAAAAACGGGTCTGCTACAATATACTGGCACGACAATCCTGGTTCTTTAGCTCAAGCTCGCAGCCCTTCTTAATCTCGACCTGATCCCGACTTGGCATAAACCGGATAGTTTGTCCGATAGTTTTCTCATCTCACTTCCTCTCTCTTTATTGAAATGGAGGTCTATTATGGAACAGGCTGTCATAGTCAGTGCTGTCAGGACGCCCGTAGGTAGTTTCGGCAAATCATTGTGCCCGGTTCCTGCGGTCGATCTGGGCATCACCGCGCTCAAAGAGGCCCTGCAGCGCATCGGGCTCGATTCGGCGCGGGTTGATGAAGTAATTCTGGGAAACGTCCTCCAGGCCGGATTGGGGCAGAACCCGGCCCGGCAGGTCGCCATCAAATCCGGTCTTCCAAAGGAAGTCCCTGCTTTTACCATAAATAAGGTTTGCGCCTCAGGTCTTAAGTCGGTCTGCCTCGCCTCGCAGGCTATTGCCGCAGGGGATGCGGAAATAATTATCGCCGGCGGGATGGAGAACATGAGCCGGGTTCCATACGCTCTGGAAGACGCCCGCTGGGGCCAGCGAATGGGGGATGGAAACCTGGTTGACCTTATGGTCTATGATGGCCTCCATGATGTATTCAACCAGTACCATATGGGGATAACCGCCGAGAACGTGGCCGAAAAATTCGGCGTAAGCAGGCGCGACCAGGACGAACTGGCTGCGGCCAGCCAGCAGAAAGCTCAAGCTGCCATAGAGAGCGGGCGGTTCAAGGATGAAATCGCTGCCGTCACAATTCCCCGGAAAAAAGGGGAGCCGATAATCTTCGATACCGATGAGCACCCGAGATTCGGGACAACCTTTGAAGCTCTTTCCAAGCTTAAGCCAGCCTTCAAACCTGACGGTTCGGTTACCGCCGGGAACGCTTCCGGAATAAATGACGGGGCCGCGATCATAGTCGTTATGTCCGAGAAGAAGGCAAAGGAACTCGGTATTGAAGTGATGGCCTATATTCGGGGTTATGCCTCAAGTGGGGTAGACCCGGCAATTATGGGGATAGGACCGGTCAGGGCCAGCCGCAAAGCCCTTGAAAAAGCCGGGTGGAGTCCTTCGGATCTTGATCTCATCGAGGCAAACGAGGCATTCGCAGCTCAGGCCGTTGCAGTCAATCGTGAGATGGGATGGGATTTATCAAAGGTTAACGTAAATGGAGGCGCGATTGCTCTTGGACACCCGATAGGCGCTTCGGGGGCAAGGATTCTTACCACTCTTCTGCATGAAATGAAAAAACGCGGCGCCAATAAAGGCTTAGCGACTCTGTGTATTGGAGGAGGGCAGGGGACAGCCCTCGCCGTTCAAAGACCCTGAAATTAACCTAATCTGCCGGGAGAAAAGTCCATGAATTACGAGAATATTCTTTTTGAAATTCACGATAGAGTTGGGGTCCTGACTTTTAACAGACCTAAAGCCCTGAACGCTCTGAGTGCTTCGACTCTGGACGAGGTAGCAGATGTAATCGAAAGTGTGTCCCGGAATGACTCAATTCGCGTACTGATACTCACGGGCGCCGGAGACAGAGCGTTCGTGGCAGGTGCAGACATCAACGAGTTCACGACCTTGAATCCGTTGAGCGGTCGGCTTTTTGCCGAAAAGGGCCAGGATGTGTTTTTCCAGATCGAGCGGCTTCCCAAACCCGTTATCGCCTGTGTGAACGGGTTTGCTCTCGGTGGTGGGTGCGAGATTGCAATGGCCTGTGATTTCATCTATGCCTCCGAAAAGGCGAGATTCGGCCAACCGGAAGTAAATCTTGGGCTAATTCCAGGGTTTGGTGGAACGCAGCGGCTATCGCGCCTGGTGGGGCGAGCCAAAGCCAAAGAGCTCTGCATGACCGGAGAAATGATCGATGCTCAGCAGGGCATAGCGCTTGGTCTGGTGGCGAAAGTTTTTCCGGCGGAGCAGCTTTTTGATGAAACCATGAAAGTGGCGCGCGCGCTTGCCTTAAGATCGGCCGGGGTGCTGAGGTCCGTCAAAAAGGTTGTCGATGTTGGAGCCGATCTGGACCTGAGAAGCGGTTGTGCGCTTGAGGCTGAAGCCTTCGGGGTCTGTTTCGGAGGTGAGGATATGCGGGAAGGAGTTTCCGCTTTCCTGGAAAAACGCAAGCCCGATTTCCAGGGTAGCCTGAAAAAGTAACTGCATTCGACTCCTTTTGTACGAGAGGTGACGTTATGAATTTCGAGTTGAGCGATGAGCAAAAAATGATTCAGGAGATGGCCCGGAAGTTTGCCGAGCGGGAAATCAAACCCGTTGCTGCCGAACTCGACCGGACACACTCCCACCCCGGCCAAATATGCGCCAAAATGGGCGAACTGGGTCTGCTTGGCGTAACGGTTCCGGAAGAGTATGGCGGGGCTGGAATGGACTATGTTTCCTATGCTCTGGCCATGATCGAAATATCTAAAGCATGCGCCTCATGTGGAGTAATAATGAGCGTATGCAACAGCCTCTACGATTTTCCTGTTTATAAGTACGGAACAGAGGAGCAGAAGCAGAAATTCCTGAGGCCCGTGGCAAGCGGAGAGGCGCTCGGCTGCTACGGTTTGACAGAGGCCGGCGCCGGCTCTGACCCGGCTAAAATGTTGACCACGGCGGTTCCGAACGGCGATGAATGGGTGATAAACGGAACCAAGCGGTTTATCACAAACGGAAATGTCGCAAGGTATTGCGTTCTGGCTGTAATTACGGACAGGTCCGCCGGATACAAGGGCATAAGTTCCTTCATTGTCGATTTCGAGAATACGCCCGGTTTTCGCGTTGGCAAAGTCGAGGAAAAGCTTGGAATCAGCGCCTCCGGGACTGCTGAGCTGGTCTTCGAGGATGCGCGCGTCCCGAAGGAGAACCTGCTGGGCAAACCCGGGGAGGGTTTCAGGCAGATGCTTACCACCCTGGACGGAGGGCGCATCGGAATCGCCTCTCAGGCGCTCGGCATCGGCAGGGCTGCCCTGGAAAACTCAATCGAGTACAGCAAAACCCGCGAACAGTTTAATCAGCCGATTTCCAGCTTTCAGGCCATCCAGTGGAAGCTTGCCGATATGGCTACCCAACTGGATGCCTCCGAACTGCTGATTCTACGCGCCGCATGGCTCGAGGATAATAAAAAGCCCTACGAAAAAGAAGCGGCGATGGCCAAGCTGATGGCTTCGGACACGGCAATGTGGGCGGCTGTCGAAGGGGTGCAGATTTTCGGAGGCTACGGCTACTGCAAAGATTACCCGATGGAAAGGTTTATGCGAGACGCTAAGATCACCCAGATTTACGAAGGGACCAACGAAATCATGCGGCTCGTGATCGCGCGCAATATCCTCAAGGGCAAATAGGAAGAACCAGTAGGTAGCCCGGTTTCGGATACCAAATGATAACTCCACGCTCCGCTACGTTTCTGAACATGACTTGCAGAGGATGAATTGTATGATCGGGAAAACAATTGACGAAATCAAGCTGAACGAAACCGCCGAGTTTTCAAAGACGATTTCCGAATCGGACGTCTACCTCTACGCGGGTGTGACCGGTGATCTCAATCCGGCGCATATCAACGAAGAGTATGCGCGGGAAACTTTTTTCAAAACCAGGATCGCCCACGGTATGCTTGGAGCAGGACTAATTTCGACCGTCCTGGGAACGCGCCTGCCGGGCCCTGGTACCGTATATGTCAGGCAGGAGCTCAATTTCCTCGGCCCGATCAGAATTGGCGACACCATAACCGCGCGGGTCGAAGTGATCGAGATTTTCAGTGAAAAAAAACGAGTCCGGTTTAGGACCACCTGCTCAAACCAGGACGGAACTGTCGTTTTGGACGGCGAGGCCATAGTCAGTACTCCCCGCCCGAAGAAGGTGGCGGACACCAAATAATCGGGCACTGAACCAGACGGCTCGACCAGGAGCGAGAAGGGCGAAACACTGGTCGTTTTTCGCTCCTGAACTCGAAGCTGGGCCGCCATCAACATTTGCCGATGACAGAAACTGCCCGGCGTAGCCCCTGATGAATATGGAATCACCGGCCGCGTTGAAGTCTTCGATATTATGACCGGGAAAAACCGGGTCAGGGCTGGGTGCGAGTTGAGACGGGGAGGGGGAGTAGTTTCTTGCTCCTTTTCCAGCCTCGTACTGTGCAAACGCGTTTGCGCACGGCTGGAAACAGGAACAGTAAGGAAGAAAATTATTAGATATTGAATACTTAAATTGGAGATGAAGGGATTCGAACCCTTCGCCATATAGACACAGTAACGGTTTGTAGGCGACAGGACAACAGAGGGACACCGGAATGAGAATAGCCGTCTGACAGCTTTTCAATCTCGCGCACGGTGATGTGTTTTCGGTAGTTCGTCATTTTGTCCAGTTTTCAGGGTTTTTCACAGGGCGCAAACCCGCGCTAATCCTCATGGGTGTTTTAGGAATAGGGACAGTATACAACACTGTACGTAATAAAAGCGAGTTTTTCTAGTTACGTTAGGGTCTTAGTTAGAGTCTGCTCCTTACTATTGGTTTATTCATATCTATCTGATTTTACATATTTGCAGATTTTTTTGCCTCTCTGAGCAATCAGTATCTCTGATCAGAATCTTCCTGTGCTAGATTTATTTTTGCCCGCCCGGAGGATAGGGCAACGCTGGGGAGCGACCCGAGCGCCGGGGCGTTCCAGGTGCATTGTGCTGAGTCAGTGCGGGTTTTAGCCTTACAGACGCGGGCGGTCCGGGTTTAAGTTTGTTGCGGTGTGAGCACAAAGGTGTTGGATGGAGCATGGCCCCATGGTGCCAATCGTTTTCCATTCTCCATGACAGTCGCAACGAATAATCTGAGCGCACGCCCCGATGCGGCTATTGAGTGTAAGTCCTCTCTTCACGGCCTTCACGAATTATCGCCACGACTTCATCAGTCGAAATATTCAGGCTGACCCCCTCGATATCCAGAGGGGAGTCCTTTCCGGATTCCGGCTTGATCACAAAGACCTGCCCGTCTTTGCGTTTTATCCTGACCTCACCCTCCTTTGCCGCCTGCTCCAGCACGGCTGCAAGGTTCTGCCGCGCCTTTGAATAGTTATAAACAGCCGCCATCATTATACCTCCATAACCCGTATGCCCATGCTCTTTGCACAACCTACCAGGTACCGATCAAGCGACACCAGAGGGGCACGGTACTTTTCAGAGCATCTCAAAATATAGGCATCATAAGCATATATGCCCAGTTGGTCCGCAATCCTCAACGAGAGTTCAAGTTCGACATCGAGAAACCCGATCGGTATTTTACCGTAAGCATCCAATGCCTTTAATGCCTCGTCAAGTGTGATCTTCTTTCGCCTCAGCATTGCTGAGAAGGCATTTCCGATCTCCCAATGCACCGAATGAGGAGCGATCAGTTCCGCGCCCTTTGTGAGTTGGACAAGGACCGGCTTTTCAGGCTCATTGGCAATGACCGCAATAATGACTGAGGTGTCCACAACTGTTTTCATCGTGCGCATTGAACCGTGGATTTGAGTTTTGGTACAATTGTACAACTACAATAACAAACCTGGATCTCTCATGCAAGGATGTTTGAAAGCGGCTTATTTTCAGCTCATCCCGCGCATTGCATGCAAAGAATAGCTGATGCGGCTATCAGTGGAGTTCCTTCCGGAGCGTATAAGTCTTAGAGGAGAATCGATCAGGACGACTGGATTCGAACCAACGGTCGTCCTTTACTGGTGACTGTCCGGACACATGGTGGAACACAAGTGGAATACGTGGGGATGGAGAGAGTCATGTAGGGTGGGCACGGCGTTATTGTGCCCACCAACACGCAACAGGTCAATGAAAAACGGTGGGCACGGAAACGCTGTGCCCACCCTACACGGCTCGCGCACGGTGATGTGTTTTCGGTAGTTCGTTATTTGGTCCAGTTTTCAGGGTTTTTCACAGGGCGCAAACCGCGCTAATCTTCACGGGTGTTTTAGGAATATGGAAAGAACGCTCAATTGTCCAGTTATAGGCAAAACGTTCACTTCATGGTTGAGGGGCCACTGCATTTATCGGGTTAGACGCCGGCTTTTTCCCTAGTGCTGCGTATTTCTTCGCATATTTCTTCTAGTGTCTCATCTGCACATTCGACAATCCCTAGACCGGCCCAGGCATCGCCATGCTGCTTGCAGGCTGCTAGGAGTATTTGGACTTCTTCCGAGGATGCGCTCCCATTTCTCAGTAGGCTCTCGATTACTGGAAGCGCTGCAAGGATTACATGAGTCGGACGTTCATCCCTCATAATTCGGAGCATGCCCAGATTAATGTCGAGACTGGCATGGGAAGAGAGTGTGGCAATTTCGTAGCCTATCATCAGGACCGCATTATCAGAAATTGAACATGCTACCCTTGTAGCATGTTCATATTCTTCATCTGTATCGAACGATAAGGAGGCATCGATTGCCTCGTAAAACTCAACCTCTGTCATGCCCGAATGAAAAGTCAAAATTGGTGCCTCGCTTTACAGTGTAATCCCAATTGGGGGCGATTTTTCATAACTGGACAAAAAAATGTCCAGTCTCACACGCTGTTTTTACTCGCTTTTTTGCTCGCTGGCAACTTGGACAAAATACAACACTGCCCAGTTAATGCAAAAGGTATTGCAGAATTAGATGTCGTAACCCATTCCCGAGATTCGGAGCGGGCAGCGATGAGGAATTCTTCACTCCATCTTCCCTCTCACGTCGCCTCATCCCCTTCACAATTACTCAGGGGACGAGGCGATGTCAGATCGGAATAGAGGGCGTCTGCCTTTATGCTGATACGATACACTCAAAAGTGATTGCTTTAGGGGAAGATTTCACGCCGGAGCAAATCAAGAAGGCCTCAAGGATTTCCACTAATAAGGCTTTCGAGAGATATTTTCGTCCGGACCCGCAACTTGTTCAGTCAATCTACTCGGGTGCGCGTGGGGATACTTCGCCGGCAAGGGAGGACACTAAAGGGACACCGAATATTTCAGGGGGTAAGCCCGCGAAGCCGCTTAAACACTAGGTTTGAAAATGGAGATGAAGGGATTCGAACCCTCGGCCTCAGACTTGCGAAGCCTGCGCTCTCCCAACTGAGCTACATCCCCGGTGTTTGGAACATACCGCCTTCCTTACGCAGTGTCAAGGATTGCAGTGCAAATGCATCGGCGAAGACCGTGCGGCGATGCATTACATAAAGGACTGGTGTGGATTTCCACGTTCAAGAGTAAGCCGGTGAGGCCGGGTCAAAAAAGTCTTTTCACCCAGACGAGACTCAGGTTCAGATTGACGTCATACTTGCAAAAGCGCTCTATCCCGCATGGGTCGCGTGAGGTGCGCTTAATGTCGAGCAAACGGTCGAAATCCCTCTCGATGACAACGTTGCAGAAATCGACCGGAACGGAGCGCACCAGACTAAGCTCCTCGTCATTCCACAGCGAGTCGGCAATATCTCCGACCCCGGTCTCCAGCGTATCGGTTCCGCAAACCTTGAAACACGCTCCGCAGTTGCAGCGGTGGATCGAGTCGAAGTCAGTCGGGATTGGATGCCCGTTTTCGCAAAAAGGGCAGATTATGATGTGAACAGCGCTAACCCTTTTTGCGACGTGCTTCGAACCTATTGACCTGAACATCCCTTTGGTTTTAAAGTCCATAATGCGCCTGCCGAATCATGAGTTGAGCGCCTGGCCCGAGTGGCCTGCACCATGAATCACGTTTGCATTTAATATTAATGCGAAAGTCTGACATAAAAATCTAATTTCACCTGAACCTGTTGCAAGTCATCTTTATCAGAAAAGGAAAACATATTGGGCGGAATTCATACATCTTCCGGCAAGGTAAAGTCAATCCTGAAAATACTGGACGAACTCTACCCCGACGCAGAATGCTCGCTTGTCTTCCACGATCCTCTCCAGTTGCTGATCTCGACAATCCTCTCAGCCCAGTGCACGGATGAGCGGGTAAATAAGGTTACACCGGCCCTGTTCGATAAATACAGGTCTGCCAAGGCCTTTGCCGAGGCTCCCCTGGAGCAATTGGAGCAGGAGGTCAAATCCACGGGATTCTATCATAACAAGGCGCTCGCGATCAGGGAGACGAGCAAGATTCTGGACAACCAATTCGCCGGGAAGGTGCCTGCGGACCTGGAGGCATTGGTCAAACTGCCCGGTATAGGCAGAAAAACGGCTAATGTGGTATTAGGCAATTCTTTCGGCATTCCAGGCATCGTGGTTGATACGCACGTTGGGCGGGTGTCCGCCAGGCTTGGTCTTACTGGTGAGAAAGACCCGGATAAAATCGAGCGGGACCTTATGGCGCTTATTCCGAAGGAGAAATGGATAAAATTTTCCCATCAGTTGATTCAGCATGGCAGAAGAATTTGCATCGCCAGGAAGCCGAAATGTTCAATCTGCCCCTTGCGGCCTTACTGCATTTACGGGATGGACGAAGCGACGCCGAAGGCATAAATCCCTTCTAAATCAGCATGTGCTTGAAAATATCCTTTGATTTTGCCTCCGGACGGCAAGTGCCGGTATCGTGCCCCCGCGTCCACTGCACATCGACCTGCGCTTCCTTTGGAGCCTGGCTGTAAGAGGCTGCGAGGGCCGAGGCCATCTCTATGTTCTCGGGTCCATCCGGCGCCAGAAGCAGGCATGTAGGCCCGGGATAATTGATGGGCCACAGGAGGATATCCGTAACTCTTGCGAGAGACTCCAGTTTGTCGTTTTCGCTCTGCTGCCGGCCGACCATGCAGAGCGTTTTGCCGGGGAGCATAAAGGCGCGGCCCCATTTAATTATCTCAACATCCTCAACGCTTGCGCCGGGGCGGGTGCCAAGCAGTTCGCGGAGCCGGTTCGAGAAGCCCTCGTTTGTCAGCATGCAGCCCCCTCCGGGCTGAGGATAGTCCGTTAGGCCGTATTTTCGGGCAAGCTCCTTCTGCCGCCTCCGCGAGCGCCCCTGGACGTCCAGCAGCATACTCCGGTCAACTAATCCCTGCTCCTCGACTATTGTAGGGGGCAAAAGTTTTGCGCTGAGCGGGCGGAGGATGCGGCCGGTTAATCCTGAGAGCTTCTCAACGCTCCTGAGGGAATCGCGGCGCTGGCTCATCGGGCGCTGACCGAGCACCTCGCCCGTGAAAAGGAATTGCGCACCCTCCGTCTCCATTACTTTTCCGGCTTCCCTGAGCATAAGCCCGTGGCAGTCGATGCACGGGTTCATTTGGCTTCCGTAACCGTATCGCGGGCTTTTCAGCATCGCGATATGGGCCTCCGAAATATCCAGGGACCGCATTTCTACTCCAGCCTTTTCGGCCGCTGCGATTCCCTTTTCCGCTCCAAAGAAGGGAGTTACGAAGGTGATTGCAAGCAACTCGATTTGCTGCTCCTGGAGCACCTTCACGGCGAGCATCGAGTCGAGCCCGCCCGATAACAGCCCGATACCCTTTATTTTGAAGGCCATTTTCCAACCACTCTATTTAGATCCGGCCGGATTTACATTCATTGCCTCGGCCCTTGGAACGGACGGAAGCATGTTCTGAGGCTCTCCAAGAATGAATTCGCCTTTGACGATCCAGCTCTTCAGGAATTCGGCGATTTCTTTTGCACGAACATAACTGGAGAGCGGCACCGTTGGGATTTCCCTGCCTTCGACCCTGATGGTTCCGGAGCGCAGTTCCGCATAATTGACTTCACAAATCGGGTCCGGCCGGGTGAAGCTGTAGTCCTTTACCTGAGTAATTATGTCTTCGTCGCAAACGCCCGTAAACAGGGCCATCTCCTCATCCAGGATCGGTATGGGGATCCCGACCCCGACAATAAGAGAACACCCGTAGCCCTGGATGCTGGCGCCGATGAGCCATCGAGGGCTCATCTCCTTTAGGTTACCCATCAGCATCAACGTACCTGCCGGGCTGCGGGGGGTCCCGTTTGGAAGCCGCGCAGTTTCAGGTTTGTGCTGAGTGCCATGCCAGGTTATGAAGCCCTGGGCGCCTCCGAGGAAGATTCGGGTACCAAGGCCCAGGGTCCTGTAGTATGGATCGTTCAGCAGGGGGCTGAGCTGACCGGCTGAGCAATAATTGGCGTTTCCAAGGTTGGGCTTCAGAGTACCCATGTATGTGTAAATAGTTTTCTTCGAAAGATTCACGGCGCAATTATAATTCTGGTAGGCGTTTCGCGGGTTGCACAGAAGGGCCTGGGGGAGTTCCTTCAAGGTGAAGTGCTTTTCGAAATGACGGTTGGGATAGCAGTCCGTTCCATAGCCTTCCGCGCGAAGGTGCACTGGTTTTCCGGCCACCAGGTCCTCGATGACATGCCCGCCGCCATATTCGAACGAGCCGGGGTGAATTTTGTTAAGAGGGTCGTCCGCCGTTGGTTCGGTCGCGCCTATGTAGATGTCGACTGCGGCCAGCCCCGCGTAGGTTGGAACATTGTTGAGCCATACCTTCGACGCCTTGATGGGAGGATTGGCATGCCCGAAATTGATGAAGGCGCCCGAAGAACACATCGGAGCAAAAGTACCGGTGGTCACCACATCCACCTCTCTTGCCGCCCTGGCAGGCCCCTTTTTTCTGACTATTCCTACCATTTCCTCGGCCGTAACCACGACAGCCTGGCCCTTGCGTATCTTTTCGTTTATCTCATGATAAGTCTTCTGCGTTCCCATGGTCTGCGGCGAATCCTCCCGTTTATAAAAGAAAAGCCCCTGGCACATTCAAACGTAAACCGGGGCATGATAACCCTCAAGCGCAACGATGACAACCAATTCAGAAGGGTATTTCGCGGTCGTCGAAATCGCCGTAAACTTCCGGGGCGCGGTCCTCGAAGCAGGGGATGGTCTTGCGGAATTCGCTTATTTCTCTTTCGTTGAGTACCCCGAGGATTGACTGCTCACCCGGCCCGGCCTCGGCAAGAACAGATCCCATTGGTGAGATGATGGCTGAAGCGCCGCCCCAGGTGATCTTCTTCTCGGCGCCGGACCCGTTGCAGCCGATTACGAAGAGTTGGTTTTCAACCGCACGGGCGCGCAGAAGCAGTGACCAGTGGTCGATCCTTACCAGAGGCCAGAGCGCCGACACGCAAATTATTTCCGCTCCTCTGATGGCGAGTTTTCTGGCAAGCTCGGGAAAACGCAGATCGTAGCAGATCATCAGACCGATCTTGCCAATTGAGGTCGAAAAGACCTCCGCTGATCTCCCTGCGCCAAAATGCCTTTGCTCGTTATAGAGCGAAAATAAATGGACTTTCCGATACTTTCCGGCAATCTCGCCAGTGCTGTCAATAAGATAACTGGTGTTGAATATGGTTTCCTTTTGGGCCTCGGGAAGACTGCCGGCTATCACAATGCGCTTATCTCTGGCAGTATCGCGCATTCTTTCCAGGATTGCGGGCGTTTCTTTCGCCATGTCCCTGAGGATCGGATATGGGAAAGAGCATGACCACATTTCGGGCAGGACCGCCAGCCGGCAATCCCGGGCGGCAAGCTCCGAGAGCATGCGCTCGACTGTATCGGAATTGTATTGAACTTCGCCGGGTTTAATTGCGAACTGACAACATCCCGCGACTATATTGCGCATGATTGAGCGCCTCAGTGCATTTTACTCTTGAACTATTTGCGATAAACGGTTTTCATTCGCTTGATTCCAGGACCGCCAGTTTTCCATCTCGAATAAAGATAACCGGAGAAAAGCAATATGTCCGAACAAAAAACCGAAACGTCTCGAAACCAGGGCCCTTCCGCGCCGACTCGAAATCCGTATATCATGAATTTCTGTAAAACGCTGGTTGAAAAAAAGGGGGAAGAGCATCAGCCCGAAGATCTCAAAAAACTCCTGGGCGATATGTACAGGCTCTTCGAAAGCATGCTTGGGCAGAATATGGTAAACGCGCTTCCCGAGGACGTGAGAAAAGAATACCTCCGAATGGCCGATGATTTGGCGAGCCTGAACTACGAAAAAGTAGGCGCCATTTTCGATAAAAACGTAAGTAATTACCAACAGGTCATGAAGGATACAATGAAGCAGTTCGCCGAGATCTATTTGGAAAACAGGCAATTCAGCCCGGAACATTATCCCATCAAACTGGAATCGGAGTAACATCCGCCCGGCGGTCCATGGAGAAGTCCGGAGAGAATCGCTTGCCGGCGAGACATTTCAATCGTTACGCTTTAAGGCCCCCGGCACATAATGATAGGAGAATGAAATGCAGGAAGACAAAACTATCTGTCCATATTGCAATTGCAAGATGAACAAGTGGAGGACCCCGCCCCTTTCGACCTGGAGCGCGGAGTATTTTTACGTGTGCTTCAATGACAAATGTTCTTATTACGTAAAGGGCTGGAAGCACATGCAGGAATCGACCGAGGTCTGCTGCTCGTATCGGCACAGGTACGATCCCGATTCCGGGATGTCCGGACCGCTGCCTGTCTGGGCTCCTGAGGCCGGCAAGGACGAAATCATTGAATAGATCCGGGTCTCAAGAAGGGTGAAGGGGGAAGGGTGAAAAGTTCACTCTTCTAACCCTCTCTCTTCACACTCCCTCTCCCCCCTGCTTTCAATTCACCCCGTGCTACCCGCCCGTATTGCGGTTTCCTGGCTGGACGCACACGCTATTACGTGCATCCTTTAAGCCGGATTTCGCGAAGACTTCTTCACAAGGTGTTTAGGTGTCGCCACAGCTTTCGAATGGACGTTGGACTTCGCCGGCCGGTCGCTTTTCATGTTCGCTCCCGGTTTGACATTCGTGCCTTTCCGGTTCTTTGCTGCCGTGCCGGTTTTTGCAGGAGTCTTACCGGTCTTGACATCCTGAGCCGGCTTGACGGGAACGGTTTCACTCTTCACGTCGCTTCCCGTCTTGGCCGGAGTAGACTTATCCTTATCGGTTTTAACATTGCCCATTGACTTGCCCGAAGTGGAGGGCGCTGTCGTTTTCGTGCCGGCAGGTTCCTGGGGTTTTGTTTGCTGGGCAAAGGCCGGAGCTAGAGCAACGGCCATTGAAATTGCGCCTATACCTAAAATTGAAGCCAATTTTTTCATCTTATTCTCCTTCAGAAAGCAATACTCTAAAAACGGTCCATTCAAATCTCCTGAATCTGATTGCGGTGGCCTGATTTTTCGCTACATGCCTGCCTCCTGTCCCTTTTCAAGCCATTTGGGGACGAATTTGTTCGAATATCTCCGTATATGCTGTACGGAGTCTTCAGATGTCTTTTTCACTCTTAATTTCGATCATCTGACAACTCAGTAGGATGGCAACAACCGTGCCACGCTGGAAATCGTTCGGGGAGTATCTATAAGTTGTTGAAATAACTAGATTAGTTTGTAGTTGAAGAGCCTTGTCTCAAGATTCACAAGGCCTTTTTCGAAAGGCGAGGTGCCGGAATGCAAAAAATTTCTCTCGGAGCATCTAAATTGCAAAAAAAGTCTCTTTGCGAGGTCCAAGCCGAGCGATGTTTTCTTGTAAAGCCGGATTATGAATGCTTAGTGAAAAATGGCGCAAATTTTTTCGTGCTCCAAAATGTTTTTCTGGTATCATATTTGGGCCGTTCCGAATCTGTCACGCTCGGATCAAACCTAAAAAGTGCGTTTTCTCAACAGGCTGGAGATAATATGGACTTTAGAGTTTTCTTCCAGAAATGCCAGGCGGAGAGCACTGTCAGCGATTTCGAGTCATACCTGTCCTACTCGATTTTCGAAAAGGGGAAAGGCCGCACTGATTGCACTCTCGAAAGCTATGACCGGCTCCGCAATCTCGCCTTCGAGCGGCGCGACGAAAAAGCTGCCATGGCCTTGTATGAAATGGCCAAAGCTTCTGACTGGAAAGAAGGCGACTGGGAGGGCGCCTTGCGGTAGGTGCTGCTTTCCTTTTCTTTTACGCCGAAACTTTTACGCGGGCTAACCCAGCGGATGGCCGGCGATAATGTTAAAGCGTGGCTGCCCTCTTTACCGCATTGCTGCGTTCTCTCAAGGCAGCCTGGGCGGCGGCCAGCCTGGCAATTGGCACTCGAAAAGGCGAACAGCTAACGTAGTCGATTCCCAGATTGTGGCAGACGGCAATGGATTTTGGGTCACCTCCGTGTTCTCCGCAAATACCCACTTCCAGGTCCGGGCGTACCTTTCGGCCTAAATCCACGGCCACTTGCATTAGTTTTGCGACCCCTTTCTCATCGATGCTGACAAAGGGGTTTTCGGGCAAAATTCCGCGCTGGATGTAGTCGATCAGGAATCCCTTTTCAGCGTCATCCCTGCTTATTCCATAAATGGTCTGAGTAAGGTCGTTGGTGCCAAAGGAGAAGAACTCCGCGTGTTCTGCGATTTCATCTGCGGTTAGTGCTGCGCGCGGGATTTCGATCATGGTGCCGAACTTATAATCGATAGTGATTCCCCGCTCCTCCATAACCTCCTTTGCAACCTCCTCGAGAGCGTTCCTTTGCACTATGAGTTCATTTACGTGAGCTGTGAGCGGGATCATTATCTCAGGGTGGACGTCCACCCCCTGCCTGGTGCATTGACAGGCGGCCTCGAAGATGGCCCTGACCTGCATCTGTGTCAATTCCGGCATCATTATTCCCAGGCGCACACCCCGCAGACCCAGCATGGGGTTTGCCTCCCGCAGAGTCTCCACACGCCTGAGGATGCGCTCGTCTTCTTCGATCTTATGGAGAAGTTCGTTGATTTCCTGCAAGTTTCTGGCGCTCAGCAGCCGGATCTTGCCATCCGTAAGCTCTCCCATAAGCTGGTCGAAACCGGGCAGGAATTCATGCAGCGGAGGGTCGATCAGGCGAATTATCACCGGCAATCCATCCATGGCCTCGAAAAGACCCATGAAATCCTCGCGTTGGAAAGGCAGCAGCGCATCTAAAGCCTCACGTCTTTCGGCAGGCTCATTGGTCATGATCAACTTCTGTACCAGGGGAAGGCGCTCTGCCTGGAAGAACATATGCTCGGTGCGGCAAAGGCCGATGCCGGTTGCGCCGTATTCGCGGGCACGTTTGGCGTCATCAGGGTAGTCGGCGTTGGCCCAGACGCCAAGCCGCCGGAAGCTGTCAGCCCATCCGAGCAGCTTCATAAGCCACGGATCGGAGATGTCCGGCACCATTGTGTCAAGCTTCCCCAGAAAAACCTCGCCTGTGCTGCCGTCGACTGCAATCCATTCCCCTTCCTTGATGACCTGGTCGCCAACCGTCATCAGATGCCGTCCGATATCAATCTCCAACGCGGCAACGCCGACGACGGCAGGCTTGCCGAACTGGCGCGCAACCAGAGCCGCATGGCTGGTTCGGCCACCGCGGCTGGTAAGAATTCCTTCGGCCGCCAGCATGCCGTGCACGTCATCGGGCTTTGTTTCCGGCCGGACCATGATCACCTTCTTGCCTTCCTTTTTGGCCCAGCTTTCGGCCAAATCAGCCTTGAAGGCCACGACACCCACTGCCGCGCCGGGAGAGACATTCAAACCGCTGGCGAGCAATCTGCCTTCACCCTTGGCGGCCCTTTTGGATGTTGGATCGAACTGCGGATGCAGGAAAAAGTCCACCTGTTCGGGAGTGACACGCATAACGGCTTCCTCCCGAGTTATCAATCCTTCTTCGGCCATATCGGCGGCGATGCGAACCGCGGCCTGAGCGGTGCGCTTGCCGTTGCGCGTCTGCAGCATCCACAGGGTGCCGCGCTCGACGGTGAATTCGACATCCTGCATGTCACGGTAATGTTGTTCCAGTTTGTTGGCGATCTCTACAAACTGGCTCCATCCCTGTGGCATCGTCTCGGCCATTTGCTCGACCGGGTAGGTTGCCCGGATGCCTGCAACTACGTCTTCCCCTTGGGCGTTGATCAGGTAGTCGCCCTCTAATTTTTTCTCACCGGTTGTCGCATTGCGGGTCATCGCTACGCCGGTGGCGCTGCTTTCGCCCATGTTGCCAAACACCATTGTCTGGATAGTCACGGCTGTACCGAGGTCGTGAGGAATTTTCGCCGCATTTCGGTAATCGATTGCACGCTTGCCGTTCCAGGATTTGAACACGGCCTCCGTTGCCAGGCGAAGCTGCTCATACGGATCGGCAGGAAAACAGATATGGCTGTAACGCTGGAATATATCCTTGAAACGCTCTCCAATGGATTTCCAGTCATCGGCCGTGAGTTCGATATCGCTCTTTGCCCCGCGTGCTTTCCGGAATTCCGCTATGGGTTCCTCAAACCGCTCGTCCGGCACGCCCATCACTACACTACCGAACATCTGGATGAGACGGCGGTAGGAGTCATAAACGAAGTGGGGGTCCCCTGTGGCCTCGATCATACCCATGACAGTATCGTCGTTGAGTCCGATATTGAGCACAGTGTCCATCATCCCGGGCATGGAAAACTTCGCCCCCGAGCGGCATGACACAAGCAGAGGGTTCTTGGCGTCTCCGAATTCCTTGCCGGTCTTCTCCTCAACTTCGGCCAAAGCTGCTAACTCCTGCTCCCATATTCGTTCCGGAAATTTCCTCGCAGCCAGGTAGGAGTTGCAGGCCTCAGTGGTCACCGTAAAACCGGGAGGAACAGGCAATCCGATCCTGGTCATTTCGGCAAGATTGGCGCCTTTTCCGCCCAGCAGTGCCAGCACATTATCCCAGTCACCACCAACATAAGCCGACGCCTGATCGAGTTCGTCGAACAAATAAAGCCATTTTTTCGTCATGTTCCGGCACCTCCTGTGGAGACTCTAAGCGGCAAGAACGACACCGGGGTGTGTTAAAATTCAGGAATGGTCTATTGTTAACCATTCAAGAAGCAGAAAGCCAGAATGCGGCTTTAATTCGGCTGATGAATGGTCTGTTCCGGGGTTTTTTAACGCTCTCCGTATCCTACCCCCCTAACAACAGCTTTATTCTTCTGTTATAATGCTTCGAAAAGTGAGAGGATTTTATCTGTTAGCCCCCGACGACATTGAATTCAGTAGCTTAGGAGCAACGAATGATTCGTAAAAGTGACACTCTCAATTACCACAGCGAAGACCGACCCGGAAAAATAGAAATCAGATCCACAAAACCATGTTGTACGCAAAGAGACCTTTCGATGGCCTACACGCCGGGTGTCGCCGACCCTTGCAGGGAGATCGAAGGCATGCCCGAGAAGGTATTCGACTACACCGCAAAGGGTAACCTGGTAGCGGTCGTGACCAACGGCACTGCCGTACTTGGCCTTGGCGACATCGGCCCTCTTGCCGCTAAGCCCGTCATGGAGGGCAAGGCAGTGCTCTTCAAAAAGTTCGCCGATATTGACGTCTTCGACCTCGAGCTGAATACGAAAGACCCGGACGAGTTGATCCTGGCAGTAAAGATGATGGAGCCCACGTTCGGAGGCATCAACCTCGAAGATATCAAGGCTCCTGAATGCTTCTATATTGAAGAGCATCTCAAGGCGGCGATGAAAATCCCCGTTTTCCATGACGATCAACACGGCACGGCTATCATCTCGGCGGCGGCCCTGATTAACGCCATCGAGATTCAGCGAAAAAAGATCAATGAGATAAAAGTGGTGGTCTCGGGCGCCGGGGCGGCAGGAATCGCCTGCGCGAACCTTTATGTGCTACTCGGGGTCAAGAAAGAAAACCTGTTCCTGGTGGACTCCAAAGGCCTTATCCATAAAGGCCGTAAAGAAGGGATGAATCCCTATAAAGACCGGCTTGCAAACGGGGGGAGCGCTATGGGACTGGCCGATGTTATGAAGGGCGCCGATGTGTTCGTGGGTGTCTCGCAGGCGGGAATTGTTACAAAAGATATGGTGAAGGGCATGGCTGACAGGCCGATTCTTTTCGCCTTGGCCAATCCGGACCCGGAAATAGGCTACGATGAGGCAACCAGCGTTCGAAGTGATCTGCTTATGGCCACGGGACGTTCCGATTATCCCAACCAGGTAAATAACGTACTCGGTTTCCCCTATATTTTTCGGGGCGCGCTGGACGTGGGTGCTACAGCCATTAACGAAGAGATGAAAATCGCGGCGGTGAGGTCCCTTGCCGATCTTGCAAAGGAGGACGTTCCCGATTCGGTCCTTAGAGCCTACGGCAAGGAGATGCTGGAATATGGGCCAAACTACATCATACCCAAGCCGTTCGACCCGCGTGTGCTCACATGGGAAGCGCTTGCGGTGGCAAAGGCAGCGGTGGAATCAGGGGTTGCCAGAAAGCCGATAACCGACTGGGATGAATACCGCGATCACCTGGAAAGCCTCCTCGGGCGAGCTCAGGAAATCATGCGGCGCATCATTCATAAGGCACAGCGGGACCCCAAGCGGATAGTTTTCCTCGAAGGCGCCGAGCCCAAAATATTGAGGGCCTGTCAGGTCGTTCTGGATGAAGGGATTGCAAAGCCCATTTTGTTGGGCAGCCGGACACTGATCCGCAAAAGGGCGGCCGAGCACCACCTCGAACTTAAGGGAGCAGTGGTGGTCGATCCGCACAAGTTCGAGCGGATGGAGGAATATGTATCGGAGTTTTACAGAATTCGCTGCCGAAAAGGAATTACGCGCCATGAGGCAGGGCGGCTGCTCAGGAGCAGCAACAATTATTTCGGCGCCATGATGGTAAGGATGCACGACGCCGATGGGCTGGTCGGCGGAGTTAACCAGTATTATCCGGACACGATCAGGCCCGCGCTTGAAACGCTGCCGCTCTCAAAAGAAACTACGGTTATTGCAGGCGTCTACATGATGGTCTTTGAGAAAGATGTATTATTTTTTGCAGACACTACCGTAAATATTGACCCGACGGCTGAGCAACTTGCTGAAATAGCTATCTGCACGGCTGACACGGTTAGACAACTGGAAATTGAGCCCCGAATCGCCATGCTCTCCTTCAGCAACTTCGGGAGCACTCGCCACCCTCGGTCCGAAAAAGTCGCCCATGCGACTCAGATCGTCAGGCAGCGTCGTCCTGACATCCTTATAGAAGGGGAGATGCAGGCAGATACTGCCGTTGTCACCGAGATTCTGAACGAAGTCTATGAATTCAACAGGCTTAAGAAGCGGGCCAACGTACTGATCTTCCCGTCGCTTGAAGCAGGCAACATCGCATACAAGCTCATGGCGCGGCTGGGAGGAGCAAAGGCCATCGGGCCGATCCTTATGGGAACCAGTGAAGCCATTCACGTGCTGCAGCGCAACGGTGACGTGGAAGACATAGTCAATACGACCGCCCTTGCCGTGCTTGACGCGCAGGAACATAAGAAAATTCCATACCCCGGGGAGCCGGCCATAGCATAATATGATGTCTGCCGATCCGGATCTTTTGGTATTGATCCGGCAACAACAGGGACAATTGAATACGGCCGGGGCATGCTCTCCGACGAAGATCTGAGATAATGCCCCTGGAGCCTGATCCAGCCAGAGAAGAGCATCGGCAGGTCCAGGTTGTTATTGCAGTTTAGGGAATGTGAGCTTGCCCGATGGCCGCTCAGAGAAATGACTGCCCATTGTATCAGGGCGTTTCCTTGTTGAGAACCTTGCGGATCACCCGGGCAATATTCTGACGACCGAGAGGCTTCATGACAAATGCGCGAATACCCATCTCTTTGGCCGCAACTTCGCTGATCATCTCACTGTAGCCTGTACAAAGCACGATGGGGATGTCCGGCCGGATCTGCAACATCTCTTTCGCCAAATCCACCCCGGTCATGTGCCGCATTGTGTAGTCCGTGATAACAAGATCGAACGCATCGGGATCTGATCTAAATAGTTCCATTGCCTCGAGACTGTTAGTCCTGGCAGTGACATGATAACCGAGCTGCACGAGCATCCACTCGCCTAATGTGGCCAGCGGTTCTTCGTCGTCTACGAAAAGGATGCGCTCCGTTCCCCCAGCAGGAGGCTCGAGCTCATTCTCCGTTTCCTCCTGAGGCTTTTCGATCCTCGGGAAGAGAATTTCGAAGACGGTTCCCCTTTCCGGCTTACTCCGGACGCGAATAGCCCCTTCATGGCGTTTGACGATTCCGCGCACTACTGCAAGCCCAAGCCCGCTTCCCTCGCCGGCTTCTTTGGTGGTAAAATATGGGTCGAAGATTCTATCCAGGGTGGCGGCATCCATCCCGTGACCGGTATCACTCACGCTTAACTGCACGTATGATCCCGGCTGTAAGTTTTCATGGACTCCTGCTGAGGCGGCATCCAACTCCACTTTTCCAAGGGTCACTTCCAATATTCCTGGACGGTCTCGCATCGCATGAGCGGCATTGGCGCAGAGGTTCATCACAATCTGGTGCAACTGCGTTGGGTCGACCATAACCGTTAATGAATGTGAGGAGATCTGCTGCCGCAATTCAATGGTGGCAGGGAAGGTCGCCCTGAGCAACTTCAAGGCCTCTTTAATCACTGGAGCAATCTCGATTGGCTGTCGTACCTGGGTCTCCCCCTGGCGGCTAAAAGCCAGGATTTGCTTCACGAGGTCCTTCGCACGAAGTGCGGCTCTGAGCACCTCATTCAAATACTTATGTGTGGAGGTATTTTTCGGGAGATCCTCCACTGCCATCTCTGTGTACCCGAGGATGGCTGCCAGGATGTTGTTGAAATCATGGGCGATGCCCCCGGCAAGCGTTCCGATTACTTCCATCTTTTGTGCTTGCCGCAACTGGCTTTGAAGCAGGACCTCATGGGTCACGTCCCGATTGACGAACACGAAGTCGGAGATTTCCCCAGAGCTGCCCCGTACCGGGGAAATCGTCGTCTCGAATTCGCGCAGCGCGCCGCTTTTCTGCTTGCTGATGATGTGCCCCGTCCACACATTGCCCTGGGTGATCGTATTCCACATGGTCCTATAAAATGAATCATCATGACTGTTACACTTAAAAATGCGGATATTCCGGCCGATGATTTCTTCTCGTTGATAAGAGCTGGTCTGCTCAAAAGCAGGGTTGACGTACTCTACATTACCCTCCCTATCCGTTAGGATAATGCTCTCTGCGGCCTGTTCAATGGCAGTGGCCAAACGCACCAGGTGTTCTTCGGCGCGCTTACGTTCGGCGATCTCTTGCTGCAGCAGCGCATTGGACGTTGAGAGTTTGGCCGTACGCTCCTCCACCCGTTCCTGCAGATAGTTCTGAGTCTGACGCAGCGCCTGCTCGAGCCGCAAGAGACGGCGATGGTCCAGGCTGAGTTCTCGACCTTGTTGGATGAGTGTCTGTTTTTCGTTCTCAGCAAGCCAACACAACTCGATCAACATCATTTTGCGCTCTTTCCAGAGAACAGCCGTGGCTTCGAGCGCATAATCATCGCCGGATGGGCTGGGCACAATCAATAATCCGGATTTTAGATGCCCCACGGTCTTGGCGCTCCAGAAGCGTTCGGCGTCGATGAGAAAGTTTTCCAGAAAGGGGCAGTTTTCACCCAGTTCGAAGGAGGTCATCATGGGATAAACGCTCTGCAAGAAGGGCTCAAGCCACTCCGGAATCGACCCGAGCAGGCGAAATGAACCGTCCTCCAGACGTTCCATGACCACCATATTCAGAGCGCCAAACAGATCCGCCAGTTCAGATTCAATCATCCGATCACCCTGGAAGAAAAGGCTAGAGTTGGTCCTTCATCGGCATCCGCACTGAGGGCGATTTGGGCAAAACGGCTCTGCAATTCTTCAGTATTTTGGAAGGTTGCGGCATCTATCAGGATCTCGTTGGGGCGGCTCTGGTGTTCGAGACGAGCGGCAAGATCCACCGTGTGGCCGATGGCATTGATGGTTCTCCGCCTGTTGCTTCCGATAATCCCCAGAGTCACGGGACCTGACCCGATTCCGATTCCGACCTTGAAATTCACCTGGTGCTCCAAATGCCGTAACTCATTAAGTTTTTCAACTTCCTCAAGCATCCTCAGGGCAGCCTTCGCGGCTTGGTAGGGTGGGGCTGAGGCAGCAGGAAAAACACCGAAGAGAGCCATGACCGCATCGCCCAAGATCTTATCCAGCCAACCGCCTTCAGCAATAACGGTGTCTACGATCGTGCGCAGGTATTGATCCAAGGTCTTCAACGTCATGGCAGCGCATTCTGTTTCACAATACGAGGTGAATCCCTTCACACGGGCAACCAGAAACGACACATCACGGCGTTCTCCGCTCTCCGGCAGCAGAAGCAGTTCACCGGCTGCTTCCGCGCCGCCTCCCGATTTCAGACATCGATCGATAGCCCTTGCCAGTTTGTGGCGCAAAAGATTCAGCTCATTGCTCGCTTGTTGCGCCAGACCACGCTGCATTTCTTCATTGGTTGCATCGAGCAACAGAATCCAATCCCCTTCGTCACCAGGGAAAATATGGATGTCCGCTGTCAACCCCGATCCTGTTCCCACACAAGGGAGAAACAGAGATGGACCCCGAAAGGGAAGCATGCCGGCCAGAAAGAGAACCCGATCTCCCAGGAATTGGCCTCGGTCGAGGCCATCAATTCCATATGCAGTCAGCTCTCCTCCCCAGTCGATCAGGCGGCCGTCCTTGGAGGTCAATATGTAGGCGGCGAAACGAGTCCGAAGCGCTAAACCGCCAAGGTAATTGAGAACCGGCCCGGGTAGTTTAATGGTCTATCCCTCCAGAAGTTTGCCAGCGAGGGTTGAAAAGGCTTCTTCGACTCCCTGGCCTGTCTTGGCGCTGGTCTTGAGCACTGTCCAACCTTTCCTGGAGAAATCCTCCAAGGCATTCTCCCCCAATTCCCACTCATCCGTCAGATCCATCTTATTGCACATGAGAACAAAGGGTATGGGCCCACAAGCCTCTTCCACGGTCCTTTGCAGTGACCGGGCCGTGTCTAGAGTTTCGCCGCGGGTTCCGTCAACCACCAGAAAATATCCCGATGCGCCACGCAAGTATGACACGCGCACCTTCTGGAACTGGTCTTCACCGGATAGATCCCACAGAATGAGATGTAGTTCACGACCCTCGATTTTCATCTCCTTCTTGTCAATCTTGACGCCCACCGTCGTAAGGTAACTTTCCGAGAAGATGCCTTTGACAAAACGCTGCACGAGGCTTGTCTTGCCGGTGGCAAAGGCGCCCAAAATACATATTTTTTTCTGGATCATGGGGAAGCAGTCCCTGGCAATATCCCCGCGACGGGGACTATTAAAGTGTTTCTTGCCGGGTTAGCGGGTTGCAGCATCTAGGCTCCCGGCCTCGGTGGACGTGACGCGAAACGTTACGCTGCGATTGAAGTGCATATCGGCTACGCTCGTTTCTTCGCGTAACGGTTCGCTCGTGCCCACTCCCACAGCATTGAGAATGGCCAGCGGAATTCCTTTGCCAGCCAGGAAAGAGCGGACTTCTTCAGCCCGCTGCTGACTCAAGTGCTTGTTTCTCCTTTCAGTTCCGGATAGGTCAGTATGCCCTACGATTTCGATACGGATCCCTCTTCCCACAATTTGCGAAAGATCATGCAGCCTCTGGACTTCAGTCACAACCTCTTCCGGTGGGTTGTCCTGGTCGGGTGTGAGTGCAGTGCTATCGAGAGCAAACAACAACACGCGTTTTTTCAGGCTTTCCTGGATGGCATTGAATGCAACAAGATCGGCATCTACAAGATCTTTGTCCTGAAATTGCGAAATGCCCGGGATTGCCCGCAGCAGTTTGCGAGTGTCGATAATCCATTGGTGTGGAGCAGAACCGCGCGCAACGAGCACCTCACCCTCAAGCTGCAGCGATACAGTCTTCGGAGGGTTGAGCAAATGACTGGTCCTGCTGAACACCAACGCATGATTGAGAGACAGGTAGGGCTCCCAGTGAAAGGTCACTTTCTCGGCATCCAACTGAGTCTTGCTCAAAATATCCTCGGGTTCCGCCGCCAAAGGGTCGCGGAGTCCGTATACAAAATATCTCCCGTCCCGTTTTCCCTCCGAGGAGACGACGATTCCCGGTTGATCCTTCAGCATGGCAACATACTCTACCCAACGGAGATGACTGCGCAAGGCGAAAAAAGTCCACAGCCCCAACCCGCCAACCAGGCCTGCCACGAGGATCCATAGCAGGGGGGAAGGTCTTGGCCGCGCGGAACGATACTGAGCCAGCAGGCAGGATTCCAGATGAGGGCGAGCGGCTTCGAAGGGGGTCGGGTCTCCTTTGAAAGAATCGAGCGCACCTCGCTGTTCAAGATGGATCGTTTCCAGTGTTTCTTGAAAAACCGTGCGCAATTCTTCGAAAGGGCTGCCGCGGATGACAGCCACGAGCATCGCCATGGGGCCCCGCTCGATCCACATGGTCAGCTCTCCTATTTGTATAGCGTCGAGCGCGTCGCTTCCCGCCACGCTAAAAGAATCGTGCGTGAACTCTTGAATAGCCGTCAACATGCCGGAGACCACGTCCGGATCCTGGAAGGCGACTGATTCCGCCACCACATGTTGCAGCACCAGGCCGGTTTCTCTATGGATCAGAAAAACCTGTTCAACGCGGTAGACCAGGCAGTGGAGAAGAACCACTTCGGCGTACGCGGTCCCGGTTCTGACGGCTTCGAGTCTCCACATCAAACCTTGCCAGGAGAGACTTCGTTCAAGCATGAGATTGAGCGATTGTATCATCCTTTTGAAAGCTTCGGCTATGGCTTTCCTGACCGCCGCGCCCAATACCGGGAAAAGGGCGTTTGTAAAGGCTTTTCGGTCCTTTTCCAAAGAAGCCGTTACAATGTCTTCAACTGCGGGGTATAGCGCCCTGGTGAGCCTTTTCTTATCCCGGGTCGAGCGCAGGGCGATGGCCTCCGCAAGAACCTGACTGATGTCCCTTGCGTGGATCTCGGGGTCGTCCAGGCGTTCCTGCAATTTGCTAAGGTCGATCTGGATCGGCCCCAAAAGCAGATTACGCAGCTCAGTCAAGGAGTCGGCCTCAGTTTGCAGGTCCCCGGTGATCGGTTTGGAAGGATCATGTGGCGACGCATTACTCATTTACCGGAGCGTCCGTTTGATCGGTTGATCCTAGAGTCCCTTCATCGGTCAACCGCATAGCCATGCCCACGAAAATCTCGGAGAGAAGGGCGCGGTTCACTTTACTGGCGCGAAGCTCTTGAGCTGCCCGATCCAGAGCGGCAGCGGCTTCATCGCGTCTCTTGTAAATGTCTTCGGACAGGCTTTGCGACAGCTCCAGAATCTGTTGCCGAAGGTCCCGTGTGTTTTTGGTGAGTTGGTCATCCAACTGGCTGATTTTCTTTTCCAACGCCCGGATTGTGTCCTTGTGCTCTTGAAGGATTGCACTGACACCTTCGGAACGCTCATCGTGCTCCTTCCTGAGACGCTCACTCAACGATTCCACTTCATTTTTGATGTACCCCTCGATCGTCTCAAAACGCTTATGCGACTCCTCCCTCAAATGGGCAACTTCCTGGTGCATCCATTCCTTGAGTTCGGAAAATTTCTTCTCATAGTCGCGCATCTGGGAGCCGAAAAGAATATCTCTGATCTTTTCAACACTGCCAATTCCCAGAGCCTCGCCGGCAGCTACTTGAGGTCCTCCGGCAGTTATGTTTGCATCGATCTTCGGTTTCTCCGCGGGCAAAGCTGTTTTCTTTTTGGCTTCAGTCTGTTCCATGAGTTTCCTCCGCATCTTTCAATGAAATTATAACTCTTAGACAGAGCATATATTCTCTATGATAAAGGTATCTTTCCTGTTGGTGCTCCGTTTCGGTGGCAAATACTCATGGGATGGAGGCGTTGGGACGTTCAGCAACCATCCGCAAAGCTTGCGATTGATGGGCCCTGCTCCAGGATGGACATCTATGGGAAATTATATTCTTCCCCTCCTGGAAGGGCTTTCAGTCGCGTCAATCCAAGGCAGGATAATGCTTTGCTGTGGCCGACTATTCAATACTTAGCAGCAATTTAAGAGTCTCTCATTATCAGTGCAATGTCCTGGAACTCCAATCTGGAACTTCGTCATATGGTGACCACAATCCAGAAGTATTTTAAATCGGTTAATGTCAACTATTACAAATAATTAATGAGCATTCTGCCGGGAATTTATTTTTTTCTCCTCGGGATCGAGTTGATTTGTGACTGAATATAGAAAGCCCGGGCGGGTCGTATTACTAAAGCTTGCTGGCTGAGGGTGGATAAGGTTAGACTGAAAGCAGACTTTCTGCTGCGCCAGAGGGACCTCGGTCAACGTTTGAGGCTGATGGGAAAGTTTGGGAGAAATCGACCAGATCAGTTGATAGAGGGGAAACAACCCAGCAGAGCCTAGCTCTCTCATGGCGATACTGTGCCGCTTTTGTGGACACAGGCAAATCTGAGGATGGCATTCAAATTTACGGAGAGCGGCTTGATGGGACAGCCTGGGAGACGCGCATTTTGCGTCTAAATCCACCGAGTGAAAACGAGGACTCCATTTTGACCCCCAAAGCCGAATGAGTTGGAGATGGCCGCCATAATCTTTGATTCCCTGGCTTCATTGGCGACTATATTCAGATTACATTCCGGATCTGTTGTATAGTGGTTAATCGTGGGCGGGATAATGCCGCGCTGCAGCGTAAGTACTGTTGCAGCAGCTTCTATGGCACCAGCAGCCCCCAATGTATGGCCAATCATAGACTTAATCGAGGTGACTTGTACCTTTCTTCCATGTTCCGCGAAGGCTGCCTGTATAGCTTTAGCCTCAACTTTATCATTAACTTTAGTGGATGTTCCATGTGCGTTGATATGGCCGATATCCTCGATATTGAGCCTCGCATCTCTTATTGCCCCTACCATTGCAGAAGCAGCAGCAACACCTTCCGGTTCTGGAATGGCGACGTTATAGGCATCGCAAGTCATCCCGAAGCCCTTAACCAATGCAAGAACATCGGCTCGACGTTCTTTGGCATGCGATAAGGATTCCAACACTAGTACTCCAGCACCCTCACCGATAACAAACCCATCCCTATCAGCATCAAAGGGACGGCTAGCCTGATGAGGAGTATCATTGCGTTGTGATAGAACGCCCATGCAGGAGTATCCGTCAACGACATAAGGAGTAATGGTAGACTCAGCGCCTCCAGCCAGAACAATATCTGCAAAACCTTGCCTTAGAATCATAAGTGCAATCCCAATGGCGTGTGCCCCAGTTGAGCAGGCAGTGGATACGCCCAAATTGGGACCCCTGATTCCTAAGGTGATACCAACGTTAGAAGCCGGCATGTTCGGTATCACCTTGGGTATAGCTAATGGATTAACAAAACCTGGGCCTTTTTCTTTAAATCTGTCATACTGCTGTTCCAAATTGTAATAATCCCCGGCTGCAGAACCAATAACGCATCCAACTCGGTCTGGATTCTCACTGTTCAAATCCAGTCCTGCATCTTTAACGGCGGATACCGCAGCACAGCTTGCCAACTGTGAGACTCTGGCCATCCTTCTGGCTTGTTTGAAATTAAGAAAAATTTCAGGTTGGAAAGAAATAACCTCTGAGGCTATTTTGCTTTTATGCCGAGATGCATCAAATGCCTGGATGTATTTTATTCCGGATGTTCCTGATACAAGAGAACTCCAGAAGGTTTCCCTGTCGCACCCAATAGAAGAAAAAACGCCTATTCCCGTGACAGCGACATCGATCATATTCAATCAACCTTTTCGGGGAACAAATGCAAGAACCGTTCGCCGTGAGGATCTCGTTCTCGATTATTAATGCACAAATACCTACACCCTTTTTACCCCTTGGCTGTAACACTATCGGAATCGGTTCTGCGCGAGGAGTAGCTGAGCCGAGCGCCAGGGCTTCTGGTTGCGCCCCGGTGCCTCACCGTTACCCTCCGGCTACACTTTTCACACCGGTTATCCTGTTTCCATCTCTACGCAGCCAGTATCTGCCGAGCGTGGAAAATCTCGTTGGGTTGCATCGGCCGGACATCTTCAGACTCCAACGTCATGACGGCTGCAGTTTTAGCTCTTCCTGTAACGAGCTCAACTTACCACCAGAATTTACCACATTCGTATCTGCGTTGATATTTTTACCGGTATTATTTTCGCCCAAAAATGCCGGTGGAATAAGGACCGATGGAAATGACGTTTCGCCGAATCACATGGTTTAAACCTCCCGGTTCAAGAGCAGCAAAAAAACAAAATTCCTCAAATCCTATTAATCTTAAAGCTGCCGACTTCCAATTTGCCAACATTCTACCATAGAGCGATTTGGCCCTGCCAAACGGCAATGAGAAGCGACAACCGGAAAAATAGGTAGGGTCGTTTGAGCTGTGATTGGTAAGCAGGAACACAAGAAAACTCCATGACCGAAGGATCCGTCCATGGCATAATATGATGAATGCCAATCAGGATCTTTTAGTATAAAAGGCTATATGGTCTTCAGAGTGTCCCGGGAACTTTTGCGGGCGGAATCCGAACTCAGATTACGGTTCGGCATCAGATTGGTGATTAAGTTGGCGCATTATTCAGGTTCACATAAACGGTCAATAAGGTAAGCTTGGCCGAGCCCTGGTATCAACCCCCATATGCGAGCTGCCGCCGATGCAAGACCAAACCGCCAGTAAAACCGCGCTGGCGACCGCTTATATCCGCGCCGCCCACCAATTGCTGGACGACAAGCCGCTGTTGCTGAGCGATCCGGTCGCTCTGACCTTAGTGGGCGCGCATGCCGCCGAAACCATACGCAGCGCCCTTGCCCGCCACCAATGCCTTGGGGGGAAGGCCTTGCGCGCCCATGTCGTGCTGCGCGCGCGCTTTTCCGAGGACAGGCTGCAAGAAGCAGCCGCGAAAGGCGTTACCCGCTACATCCTAATCGGCGCCGGATTCGATAGTTTCGCGCTGCGCCAGCCTTCCTGGGCGGGTGCGTTGAAAATCGTCGAGGTCGATCACCCCGCCACTCAGTCGGCCAAACGGGAGCGGATCGCCAAGGCCGGCTTACCGGAGCCGGAGAATCTGATCTTTGCCCAGGCCGATTTCGAACGCGAAGAGCTCGGTGAGGTCCTGGCCCGCTGCGGTATCGGTCCCGGCGAACCGGCGTTTTTTTCCTGGCTTGGCGTTACCATGTACCTGGAAGAAGCGGCGATCAACGCAACATTGCGGACGATAGCTGCATTTGCGCCCGGCAGCGAAGTAACCCTGACCTTCAGGCAGCCTTTGGATGCTGCGTCGTCAACTCTTGCCGCCATTACTTCCGACCTTGGGGAGCCTTTCGTCAGCTTTTTTACGCCGGAGGAAATTGAGGCGAAATTGCGGCACACCGGGTTTTCCTGCATCGATTTTCTGACGCCGGAAAAGGCCGAAGCGCTGTACTTTACCCCTGCGCGAAACGACTTGCCGTTACCCGAACAATGCAGCATCCTTTGCGCATCGGTCAGCTGCAAAATTGGGCACCGCCTTTGATAGAAGTTGATTATTCCATTATTTGGGTATAATGTAACAGTGTATTACAATTGAATACAGCCGGGGGGTGCTCTCCGATGGAGAGCTGAGATAATACCCTTGGAACCTGATCCAGTTAATGCTGGCGGAGGGAATCGGCTAAATATGTTTTTTGAAAGGCCGTTTTTCTCCAGGACGGCCTTTTGTATTTTCTGGGAGGAGTCCTCTATATCTCAGTTCATCTTCCGGATACTCTATCGATCCTGACCAGGAGGACGTGATGGCGACGCAGCTTGAATCTGCCCGAACAGGCATAATCACCGAAGAAATGACGAAAGCCGTCGAAAACGAGCCGGTCTCTGCAGAGCAACTGCGGGACCTGATTGCTGCAGGGCTCGCTGTTTTGCCCAGGAATGTAAACCATTCCTTCCCTAATCTCAGGGCAATTGGTAAAGGGCTAAAGACCAAAGTCAATGCCAACCTGGGGACAAGCGGCGAATGCTGCTCGATGGACCTTGAGAAGGAAAAGCTGGATGCGGCCCTGCACGCCGGGACAGATTCCATAATGGACCTTTCCACCGGCGCAGATCTTTCGGCCTTCAGGTCCTTTTTCCTGGAGAACTCGACGGTAATAGTGGGAGCAGTCCCGATTTATGGAGTGGCCACCGAGATGATCAGCCGCCATCGGGCGCTCGATACCATGGATGCAGATGAGCTTCTCAGGAGTATCGAACGGCAGTGCGCCCAGGGTCTCGACTATATCACGGTGCATTGTGGGGTGACCCTGGAGTCGGTAAAAAAGCTCGAGACCTATGAGCGTATCATGCCCTGCGTAAGCCGGGGCGGCTCCATTCACATGAGCTGGATGCGTAAAAACGGGAAACAAAATCCGCTCTACGAATATTATGATGACCTGCTGAGCATAGCATACAAATATGACGTTACCCTGAGCCTCGGGGATGGCTTTCGCCCCGGTGCGATCCTGGACGCTACAGACGGGGCTCAGTTGGAAGAGCTGATGATTCTGGGTGAACTGGCGCGAAGGGCGCGTAAAAGAAACGTTCAGGTGATGATCGAGGGCCCGGGGCACGTGCCCCTCAACCAGATTACCGCGAATGTCATGCTCCAGAAGAAATTATGTGACGGGGCCCCATTTTATATTCTGGGGCCGCTTCCGACCGATATTGCCGCAGGCTACGATCACATTACCTCCGCCATCGGTGGCGCGATTGCCGGGGCCGCCGGAGCGGATTATCTCTGCTACGTAACGCCGGCTGAACACCTGGGGCTGCCCAATGCCGACGACGTGCACCAGGGAGTTATGGCCGGACGGATTGCCGCCCATATAGCGGATATAGCGAAAGGGCTTCCGGGGGCCATCGAGGCGGACAGGCGCATGTCAATCGCGCGGCGGGACCTGGATTGGGACGCGATGGTCCGTGAAGCCATAGACCCGGAATTGGTAAAAAGACGCCTCCAGGTCACCGAGGACCGTGAGGGCTGCAGCATGTGCGGAAAGCTTTGTGCTGTGAAAATCAGCCGGGCGATTTGATTACCTGAGGGTTTCGACGCCGGCATCCGGGTAGCGCTTTTATCCTCTATTGTGGGGTGGGCTGAGAGTAGCGCAGCCCACCCATCTTGTAGGATCGGTGGAGCGAAGCGCAACCCGTCAAGCCTTTTCGCAGCAGTCATGCTTTCGGAATGGAGCGCATGGACCTTAAAACCCGCCTGAACGCGGTCCTATCCTCGCTTGCTCACTCCTACACCAGCCCTATTGTCAGGCTGGATGGCCAAACCGCTCATTGCATTCTTGCCGCTAGCCTCTTTATGAGGCGGTCCGGAAAAATCTCCGGCGTCGAACAGCACTTCTGGATTAACCGGTTACTTGCCGCTGGAATTCGCACGGAGAGTGATTTGCATTCGTGGTTGGCGGCTTCTTTTTCTGCTTCGATCCCAAGGTTGTTGGACACTTGCCGGAAGCAGGCCGACGAGTTGCTGGAAGAAGGGGTCGGTGTATTCGGTTGGAACGCCCCGTTTTCGGATTCATTTGCCGGGGAAGCCCTCTTGCAGTCAAGCAGGGGGCCTTGCCCCACGGTCCTGTTCTACAAAGGATCTCTTGACTTCGATCGGCCCTTGTTAGCCGTATTCAACTCTCGAAAACCCAGACTCGCTTCTCCGCATTCGAACTGGCTCGAAGCGCTTCGGTCCTGCTTGCTCAGTTTAGACTCACGAGGAATTGCCCTTGCCGGCAGCATCGGAACTCTCACCTACGATTTGGTCTGCGCACATGCCTGGCGTTCCGGCTTATCTCAACTCCTTGTCGCTCCAGGTCCACTCCTTAACGCGGACCGGGAGCTGTTGAAAAGATATGGGGATGAAAGCGCAAATCGCATCCCCTTGCTTTCGTGTATGCTCGACTCCGAATCATGTCCCAAAAGGCAAGCGCAGGTATGCCGCGACCGGATTCTCGGCGCACTGGCACACATTCATCTGGTGCTCGAAATCCGGTCGCGCGGAAACCTCTCGGCTGTCCTCGAGGATATCCAGGCAAATTCGCCCCGGCCGCAGTTCGTTTTAGATCCAGAGGAGACCAACTCTTCGAACGCTGGAAACCGTACCCTGCTAACCAAATTCTCAGAGCACGCGCACGGGTTCAAGCTCCCCGGATTCCCGGATTTTCCCTCCCCAAATCCTGTCCAAACTCACCTCCCGGTAATTAAAAATTCGCCCCGGTCTTCTGAATGGAGGTCCCGGCCACGGGGCTTCTACTTCTCCTCCCTGCGCGGCGAAATTATCTGGGGTAATTACCTCTACCACTATACCAGGGCAAGCTCCGGTGAGTGGCCGGGTGAAACTTACCTGGAGTACCTTCTTAATCTGCTCGACGCACATGCCCTGTCGGGCCATTCCGCCCTGGAAACGCTTATTCGGATACTGCAGGAAGGGCTCGTTCGGGCGGGTTCGAAGATGGTTCGTTGCAAAGCGGAGGTCATCTCGTGGAGTTCTCATCCCCCGGGTGAACTGTTCGAGATGCGAAAGTGGAACCGGGGACTCGCCAGGTGGACTGTCGAACCTTACGGGATTGCGGTCCGGCGGGATATATTGCGCTCCCTCGGAGCAAAGCCGGCCATATATGGCGGTGAGCAGGTCTATTCCAGGATCGCGGAATCCGAAAGATATCGTTTCCAGTTGAGCCGTTCGGCCCCGTCCTCCTCATGGAGACACGAGCGCGAGTGGCGTGTCCCGGGCAGCCTGGCGCTCAACATGATTGAATCTGATGAGGGATTTGTATTCGTGGAGACAAAGGGAGAGAAGGAAAAGCTGTGCGGTTATGTTAAACCCGGGCTGCCAATTGTCGTTCTTGACGCCTGAATCTTCGTATCGGTTCATCATGGCTTAACAGTGAGTATATAAGGCAAAACGTGTAATATCTGTAATGGGCAAGGGGTCCGCGGCGGCAAAGTTTTTGTGCCGGACCGGATCGGACATCGAGTTATTATTCGTGTTGAGGGAGACATATGGAAGATAATCTCGTTCGGGAGACTGTTGAAAAGTCCTCTGATATTCTCGAAAAGATCAGAAGGGAACATCCCCTGGTTCACAACATCACCAACTACGTAGTCATGAACTTTACCGCCAATGCGCTGCTGGCCTTGGGCGCATTGCCGGTAATGGCCCATGCTATCGAAGAAGTCGAGGAGATGGTCGGGCTGGCTAATGCCCTTGTCATAAACATCGGAACGTTGTCACAACCCTGGATCGATTCCATGGTCAGGGCCGCCCGGGCCGCGCGGGACCGCTCCATTCCGATCGTACTCGACCCGGTGGGGGCGGGTGCAACCCGGTTCAGGACCGAGGCTTCCCTGCGGCTCATGGGCGAGGCGCCGGTAGCGGTCCTGCGCGGGAATGCCTCTGAAATCCTGGCGGTTGCCGGTCAGAAGGGGATCACCCGAGGCGTGGAGTCCGTTCACGGCGCGGAGGATGCTCGGATGACAGCCCGCGATTTGGCAAAAACCTACGGGATCGTTGTGGCGGTCACGGGTGCCGAGGATTTTGTGACCGACGGCTTGCGGATGGCCAGGATTTCAAACGGGCATCCACTCATGGGCCGGGTTACCGGGACAGGCTGTGCGGCAAGCGCCGTCACCGGCGCCTTTTGCGGCGCCGAAACGGATGCTTTCGCCGCTGCAATCGGGGCGCTGGTTACCTTTGGGATTGCGGGAGAACTTGCAGCCCTCCCCAACATAGGGCCGGGCAGTTTTCAGGTGGGCCTGCTCGACGCACTCGACGCGATAGACGGCGCCATCGTCAGAGCGCGCGCCAAGGTAGCCTTTTCATGAAAGCCTGCAAATCCGGAATTGATTTTGGACTGTACCTGGTCACCGACCGGGTCCTGTCTGGCGGCCGGCCTCTTGAGCAGATCGTTCGCGAGAGCGCAGCGGGCGGTGTGACGGTGGTCCAGCTTCGTGAAAAGAATGCCGGGGCAAGGGAGTTTATCGGGCAGGCCTTTGCGCTCAGGCAGGCGGCTTCGGACCTTGCCATCCCGCTCATAATCAACGACAGGGTGGACATCGCGCTGGCCTGCCGGGCCGATGGAGTTCATCTGGGACAGGAGGATATGCATTGCGCTCTTGCGCGCCGGATTGCCGGCGAAGATATGATCATCGGGGTTTCCGTCAGTACTGCCGATGAAGCCCTGGAGGCCGAAGCCGATGGGGCGGACTACCTGGGGGTAGGGCCTCTGTTTGCCACGCCGACCAAAGCCGATGCACTGCCGGCCACGGGGCTCGGTGTTTTGCGAACTATCCGCCAGGCCGTTCGAATTCCCCTGGTCGGTATAGGGGGCATAAATGACACCAATGCCGGTGATGTCATCCGTGCCGGCGCGGATGGGATAGCGGTCGTATCGGCCATAATTGCCAGTCCGAATCCCGGTGCGGCCGCGCGGGCGCTCCGGTCCGCGGTAGATCAAGCCCGATGCGTCCGATAAATGCTTCCATGAGTGAACATGGGTGTGTATAGAAAAGGGGTAGAGTAGAGGGCAGGCACCACGCCTTCGCTCTACTCTACCTATTCTTTTCAGAGGGCTTCTGGGGACGTTTTGCTAAGAGACAATTTGAAAAAATCAAGCGCGCGGTCAAAAACGCCAACCACTGCGGAAGGACCAGGATGATGCAATGCGGACCTCAAGAGAGACAAGGCGGCGTGTACGTTATTAGCGGGCAAACGAAAGCGGCGCATTGGTTAGTGAACAACGTGCTCCTTGTTTTCGGCGGTGGCATATTTATCCCTTGCATTATTGTTCTTATCAACAACCAGGAGAAGCTACTGGGCGTTTTGGCGCTATCTCTGCCTTCGATTGTCATGCCGACTATTTATATGAGATTTGTACTAGCGCCCAAGATGTGCTACCGGGTAGAGGTTGACACGGCAACCGAAAAAATCAGGTTTTTCAGGTATTTTAACAAAGAGGTTGAGGAAGCGCCGATCCGCTCTGTGGAATTTCTGCTCGGCTTTCGGTGGGCCTGCTACTACGCAGGACACAAATTCATCGTATTCGACGAAGACATGGCTCAAATAGCCGATGTCCTTCCACAGGGAATAGAGATCCAGTTTTCAAAGGGCTACTATGGATATGTTTCGAAGAAGCGATTTGAGAGAATCAGGCGCAACGTCAGGAGAGCTCCTTGCAAGGCTGGCGAGGATAAGACGGACCGTTCTGGGTAGCTTGGACGAACCCGGGGCGGCCCCGATAAATGGGGCCTAAAATGATAATCTGATTTCCTATAGGCTAGAGTGGAGCCGGGAATGGGGGCTCACGGATCTCCAACATTGAAATTCGGACCTTTTGGAACTTGATCCAGTTAAGGCTCACTCAATGTGTCAGGAATTTTAGACAGGATTTACGAAGGAGAGAAATGGACAAACTGAGTCAAGACCCTATACCTCGCGGCAAGATTGGCATCAGGCTTATTTTTACTCTTATTTTCCTGGTTATCCTCAGCGTAATGCACTTCATCATCCAAATGACAACGCTGATCCAGTACGTGATACTCCTTATAACCAGGAGCTACAGCGAACCGCTCCGCTCATTTTCGAACAAGGCGGCAGCCTATGTTTACAAGATCATACGCTACATTACTTTAAACGATAATACCCGCCCGTTCCCATTTACCGATTTTCCTCAGGAAATCGAGAGCCCGGAAGATAGGGCCAGGTTCGATTAGGAGTAGGCGTTAGGGCGAAAACCATATCACGCGGGGACGCGGAGACGCGGAGAAAACAAACTTAGAAACGGCGGTTTCTGTTAATCCTGTCTGATAACGCTTTTCTCTGTGCCCTCTGTGTCTCTGAGGTGAAATGGTTTCCTGCTCCCCGCTTCGCTTATCCCCGGCACAGCGCCTCGAGTTGCACCTCTTCAAGCTTTTCCACCCATTTCGCCATTCGAGCGCGGTTTTTTCTCCCGCGCCCGCGGATAAGCATTTCCCGGTTTTCTTCATCGCCGATCGTGAACTTTATATCCCATCGCTCGGCAGGGAGAAGCCTTCCAAGGCGGTCAGGCCACTCTATTACCGCCACCCCGTTTCCGAAAAGAGATTCCTCCCAGGGGAGCGTGTCGAGGTCATCCGGCCCCGAAAGCCGGTAAAGATCGAGATGATATAGGCGAACCCGTCCCGAGTACTCGTTTATTATGGTGAACGTCGGGCTGGTTATCCGGACTTCGGGTCCAACGCCAAGCCCTCTCGCAATGCCACGCGTAAGGAGGGTTTTTCCGGCAGCGAGTTCCCCCCAGAGCCCAAGGATGTCGCCGGGTTGGAGCAGCTCACCTATTCTACGGCCAAGGAGCAAGGAGCAGTTCTCACCAGGGGAATGGAAGAGGAATTCCTTCATGTGTCCTAAACTCTATGGCCTTCGAGAAGGCCCAATACAACGGGGACTTCGTCCAGCATGTCAGTTGCCAGAAGCCCTCGGCTCGCGACTCCCTGGAATATGCGGTCGCATGCGGCCCCGTGGACGTAAACGCCAAGGCAGGCGGCCCGAAAAGCATCAAATCCCTGAGCGAGCAGGCCGGAAATGATCCCTGTCAGAGTGTCTCCCATTCCTCCGCTGGCCATAGCGGGATTTCCCGTGCTGTTTATGGCAAGCCTCCCATCCGGCGCCGCAATAATAGTCCGATGGCCTTTGAGCAGGAGCACCACGCCGTACTCTTTGCTGAACCTCGAGGCGGATTCGACCCGGTTGCGCTGGACGTCCGGCACGGTGGAGTGGCAGATACGGGCCATCTCGCCGGGGTGCGGCGTGAGTACGAGCGGGACTTTCGCCTTGCGCAGGATGCCGGGGTCATCTGAGACCGCCGTGATCGCGTCAGCGTCGAGCACCATGGGGCAGGGCGCATTCCGGAGCAGTTCTTTTACCAGAGCTGCAGTGTCCTCATTTGTCGAGATTCCCGGGCCTATCGCCAGGGCTTGCTTACCTTTCAGAAAATCGAGAATTTGATCCAACGCGGCAGAGGCGGGGGTCCTTTCGGGAGTCTCAACGATGGGGAGGGTCATGGCCTCCGTCAGCTTTGCCGCCAGAATCGGAATAAGGCTTTCGGGAACAAAGAGCGTAACAAGGCCCGCGCCCGCTCTTGCGGCCCCGAGGCAGACAAGCGCCGCAGCCCCGGTTTTTCCAAGGGAGCCTGAGAGAACACAGACATGCCCGGCCTGTCCCTTGTGCGTTTCGGGACGGCGCGGCTCGATCCAAGATGAAAGAAATTCTTCCGTGAGCCAATAGCGCTGGATTCCGGCGGATTGGACGAGCCCTGGCGGAATTCCGATATCGATAACTTCGAGCTGGCCAACCAGTTCGGACCCTGGTTCGATGAGGTGGCCAATTTTCAAAAAGCCGAATGTGGCGGTGGCAGTGGCCTTGATTGCTGCGCCAAGAGGCATTCCGGTTGTTGAGTCAAGCCCGGATGGAACGTCGACTGCAAGGACCGGAACGTTCAGCCCGTTTATCTTGTCGATTATGTTTTTGTAGAGGCCCTTTACCTCGGTATTCAGACCGGTTCCCAGCATGGCATCGATAACCGCATCGCTTTTCCCGACCCGTTCCCATTGCTCATCGAAATCTCCGGCTTCATCCCATACTGTTATGGGAATACCGATTTTTTCGAGAATGCTGAAGTTTGTCTTCGCATCTCCCGTCAGCTTGAGAGGAGTACGCAGGCAAAGGACGTTTACCCTTGCCCCTTTCGAATGAAAAATTCTGGCAAGCGCGAAGCCGTCCCCGGCATTGTTGCCGCTTCCGGCTACCACCGTTATCCGCCGATCGATTAGATCTGGGATCACCCTTAGAAAGAAAGCGGCGGCGCCCTGTGCGGCATTTTCCATGAGCACGATTCCTGGGATTCCGATTTGGCGAATGGTCTGCTCATCGAGTCCGGCCATTTCCTTGGCGCTAAGGACCAGCATGGGTTTCCTCCTCTGAGGGAATGGGAAAAATCTGGACGAAAATATCATAGATCGAAGTTGAATAATCATTTAAAAGTGCGCGCAGCAAAAGCAAAACTTGTTATCTATCCGACCGGCCGGATCATGGCTGATCGTTGTTATAGAGGAGGAAAATGTTTCCCCAAGTCGCCGGAGACCGGATTTAGTGGAGCTTTCTACTAAGAGTCTTGAGCACCCGGGAAAGATAATCCCTCGCGAATTGATCAATTTTGGACTGGCATTTTGTACAAAATATGATATGGTCGCCGGACTCTTGTGCATTATAGCGGTTTTCACTTTCCCGAGCTACGATCCCCCTACTCGTTCCTGACCCGCAGCACAAACACCATTTTGCCCAGTTTGATTCATCTGTCCTGCTTTCTTGTGTGAGGAGCCATGATCTCCCAAAAGCTTATGACCGACTTTTTGGCAATAGCGCTGTATTTGCTCACCGGTGTTGGGTTTGCAGTCGTTCCTCTTATCATTTCGACCCTGGTTTCCAGGAGGAGCCACGGAGCGCTGCGCGAAGCGACCTACGAGAGCGGCATGGAAACCATCGGCAGCGCCTGGATTCAGTTCACGGTTGCGTATTACATCTACGCCCTGATCTTTCTGGCCTTCGACGTTGACGTGCTGTACCTGTTCCCGGTGGCGCTGGTTTACGGCAAATATGTCGCTCGCGATCTGATAGAGGTTATCATTTTCGTCGGAATTTTATCCCTGGCAATTGTCTACGCCTGGCGAAAAGGAGTCTTTGAATGGAAAAGGAAGTGAGAGAGCCGGGTGAACCGGTTGTTCAGTTTGCTCTCCTTGACGATATCCTGAACCTGGCGCGTGCCAATTCATTGTGGCCAATGACCTTCGGCCTGGCTTGCTGCGCGATCGAGATGATGGCCGCAGGGGCCTCCCGCTTCGACCTGGACCGTTTCGGGGCTGGTGTTTTCAGACCGTCTCCGCGCCAATCCGATGTCATGATCGTAGCGGGAACGATCTCCAAGAAAATGGGGCCTGTAATTCAGATGCTCTGGGACCAGATGCCGAACCCCAAGTGGTGTATTGCGATGGGCAACTGCGCCATCTCCGGCGGCCCCTTCGAGTATGACGGCCAGTATGCGATAGTGCCCGGGGCCCATCTTGTCGTCCCGGTGGACATCGTAATTCCAGGATGTCCTCCCCGGCCTGAAGCTCTCATCCAGGGGTTGCTCCTTCTGCAGGACAAGATCACCCGGGGTGAGGACAGGAACTTGCTTCGCCGCTTCAAAAGACTCGGAGGCGAAAATTGAAATGAAAGTGCAGGAAATAGAACGGGTCATCCTGGAGAAGCTTCCCGACACGATTTTCAAAAGAGACGAGACAGGGAAGACCGGATCTTCATGGTCCGCAGTCGTCGCAGCCTCTGGCATCAGGGATGCGGCAAAGGCGTTCGAGACGTCCGGTTTTTTCCTGGAGGACATAATGGCGCTCGATTTTCAGGATACTTTCGAGCTCGTCTACCATTTCAACTGCTACGAACCCGGGTCTCGCGTGGTGGTAAGAGTGCTCTTCGGCCATGACCAGGTGCCGCCTTCGATTTGTGATATCTTCCGCGGCGCGGGTTGGCTCGAACGTGAGGTACATGACTTTTTTGGGATCAGCTTTTCCGGAAATCCTGACTTGAGGCCGCTGTTGCTTCCCGAAGACGCGGATTATCATCCGCTCAGGAAGGATTTCGGCAAAGTCAGCGCCTATCGTAAGCGAGAAGACATCTATGGCTGAAAGACAAATTGCCTCTCCGGCATCGCAAAAGATTTACTCGTTAAATCTCGGACCTCAACACCCCAGTACGCACGGTGTCCTCAGGATCCTTCTGGATCTGGACGGCGAATTCATAGTCAAAGCCGATCCGGTAATCGGTTACGGCCACCGTGGTCACGAGAAGATGGGTGAAAACAGGATCTACAAGCAGTTTCTCCCGAACACCAGCAGGATGGATTATCTTTCCGGGATGATTTTTAATCACGGGTTCGCCCTGGCGGTCGAAAAACTCATTGGGATCGAGGTCCCCGAGCGTGCGAAATATATTCGCGTTATCGCATCGGAACTCAATCGCATATCCAGCCATCTGCTCTGGTTCGGAACCTACCTGATGGACCTCGGTGGTTTCACGCCCTTTCTATACGCATTCGACGATCGTGAGCATATCCTGGATATTCTCGACTCGGTGAGCGGTTCAAGGCTCACCTATTCCTATTGCCGTTTCGGTGGTGTCTGCCGCGATGTCGACGCGGCCTTCATCGACATGACCCGTGCTTTTCTCAAGCGGATGGCCGGGCGCTGGGCCGATTACGACAACCTGGTAACCAAGAATATCATCTTCATTAATCGCACAAGGGACGTCGGTATTATCGACCGGGAGCTTTCCCGTCAATACGGAGTTACGGGACCGAATCTTCGCGCCTGCGGGATTGGGTACGATGTTCGCAAAGCAGAACCCTATGAAGTATACGACAGGTTTGATTTCGAAGTCCCAACCGGGTCCAAGGGCGATGCCCTGGACCGGTATGATGTGCGCTTCAAAGAGATGCAGCAGAGCTGCCGTATAATCGATCAGGCACTGGATCATCTTCCCGGGGGGCCTTACCTTTCGAAAGTTCCGCAAAAGCTCGTTCCACCTAAAGGTGAAGTCTATTTTGCCTTCGAGAGCGCACGTGGTCTCACCGCTTATTATCTGGTAAGCGATGGCAGCACCAGTCCGTATCGCTGTCATATCCGGGTACCCAGCTTTGGCAATTTGAACGTTTTGAACGAGGTACTGCCCGAGACTATGGTTGCTGACGCAATTTCAATTCTTGGCAGCATCGACGTAGTTATTCCGGAAATCGACAGATAACAGAGAGGAAAAAGAATTGTCTGAAGGTTTTTTGAGTTCGGAATGGTTGCGGTTGATTCTGGGGCTGTTGATCGTACTGGGATTCTCGCAATTGAACGCCCTGTTCCTGGTGTGGCTCGAGCGAAAAGTGGCGGGCCATATTCAATTGCGTCCCGGCCCGATGGAAGTCGGCCCTCACGGCCTGCTCCAGACCATTATGGATGGTATTAAACTGATCGGCAAAGAGCTTATACTGCCGTTGCAGGCGGACAAAAAATTGTTTTTTGTTGCTCCGGTCCTGGTTTTCATGCCGGTGCTGGTCGGATTCTTAGTTCTGCCGTTCGGTCCCAACATGGTTATCCATGAAATGAATGTGGGGGTCCTCCTGATCTTCGCTTTCTCCACGTTCACCGTTTTGGCCATTCTTGCCGGCGGGTGGGCTTCGAACAACAAATACGCGCTGCTTGGCGCTGTCCGGTCGGTGGCTCAGAACATTGCTTACGAAATCCCTTTGCTGCTTGCAGTAATGAGCGTTGTGATCATGGTCAATTCTCTGAGTTTTTCTGACATTGTGAATGCTCAGAGAACCGTCTGGTTCATTTTCCTGCAGCCTGTCGCAGGCCTGATTTACCTCATCAGCGCTACTGCGGAAACCAACCGCGCTCCGTTCGATATTCCGGAAGCCGAATCTGAACTCGTTGCGGGGTTTCATACAGAATACAGCGGAATGGGATTCGGGCTTTTCTTCCTCGCTGAGTACACCAATATGTTCATCGTGAGCGCCGTTGCAACCAGCCTGTTTTTCGGCGGCTGGAACGGTCCTTTTGGAATCAGTCTGGGTATACCCGGTGTTTTCTGGTTCCTTTTTAAGACCTACGTTCTGATCTTCGTCATCATGTGGGTGCGCTGGACCTTCCCGCGTATCAGGTTTGACCAGTTGATGAATTTCTCCTGGAAGGTGATGATTCCGGTCAGCCTCGCCAATCTTGTGGTAACGGCCATCGTTCTTAAACTGATTTGATTGCGGAGTATGATCAAAAATGAGTTATCTGAAGGACATATATTATGGCGGACTGAGTCTCGTCGAAGGGATGGCGGTCACCTTCCGGAGGCTGTTCCGTCCGCTTGTAACCGTGCAGTATCCGCGCAAGAAAATACCCCTTTTTTCCGCATTTCGCGGGCATACCGAGTTGAAGATCTTCGAGGATACCGGCACGCATAAATGCATCGCCTGTGGACAATGTGAGAAGGTCTGCCCGAGCAACGTCATCCAGGTGCAGGGAAAAAAGGAGCAGCCCAAGGGCCCCAAAGTTGGGACCCATTACGTCATCGATTTTAGTAAATGCTCGCTTTGCGGCCTGTGCATCGAAATCTGCCCTACCGACACGCTGCAATTCTCAAAAGAGTATCAGTTGGTCGGAGTGACGCAGTCTGATTGCGTAATAGACCTGATGGCAAGGTTAGCCAGGCAAGTCGAAGAAAAGAAAACGCAGGCGATTGCAGCCTGATTGCGTGTGCAAACCCCGGGACCGCCGGGTCCGTGGACCTGCGGCCCATTGCCGATCTATGCGAGACCCGGGGTTGCCGGAAGCATATTAACTTCTGTTCATTTAAGGCAAGGAGAAGGATGGAAAACTCAAGCTTAAACATCCTTTCGCAGATGGCCTTCTGGGTCACGGTCGGATTTACCATTGCAGGGGCCATCATCGCGGTATTTCCCCGAAGCATCCTCTACAACGTACTGGGCCTTGCGTTGGCCCTGTCCGGGATTGCGGGGTTCTACCTCTTTCTGGGCAGCTTCTTTATTGCCATGATGCAGCTCCTTATTTATGTGGGTGCAATCTGCATCGCAATCGTTTTTGCCATCATGCTTTCCCGTCCCCTTCACCTGGAGGTTCCGCAGCGTGCCATTCCCAAAGTGGCCCTGGGAGCAGCCGCCAGTGCGGTCTTTTTGGTCGCGGTTGTGAGCATGGTGCTCAAGACCGATTGGCTGCCCTCAACCGAGCGCGCGGTAGGACCCTTGCCATGGTCGATCGAGACCATTGGCCACATGCTGCTTACCAGGTATGAACTGGTTTTTGAAGTCATCTCGCTGGTGCTGCTGGTGGCCATTATTGGCGCGGTGGTTACCGCCGGATTCAGCCGGAGGTTTACTTCGTGAACAGCCTGAACACTTATCTGATCATTTCGGCCATACTTTTCTCACTCGGCCTTCTTGGAATCCTGCAGCGCAGGAATCTTATCGGGATGCTGATTTCCGTTGAGCTTTTGCTCAATTCGGCGAACCTGAACTTCATGGCCTTCAACCGGTTTCTCGCCCCTGACCCCGCTGTGGGGCAGATAATTGCCCTGTTCGTCATGGGCCTTGCGGCGGCGGAGGCGGCCATCGGCCTGAGCATCATTCTTGCCCTGTTCCGCCAAATGCACTCGATAAACATCGAACGTGCTCAGCAGTTGAAAGGATAGAATCGCTATGGGCGAATTCCTTAAAGATCCCATCCTGTTGGTGACCGTTCTGGGCACGACTCTTCCATTTTTGGCGATGGCTGTAATTCTGATCTTCACGAGATCGAATCCCAAACTCTCCAGCCAGATTTCCGTGGGGGCGATTTCCATTTCTGCCCTTTGCGCTATTTCCCTGCTCGCAAAGCTCCATAACGCCGAGCCTCTCCAATTTCAGACTCTCTGGTTCAGCTCGGGAAAGCTGAACATCTCCTTTGGCTATTATCTCGATTCGCTAAGCCTTCTTATGCTGACTATTGTAGCGGTGGTCGCCTGTCTGGTGCAGATTTACTCCCTTGGATATATGGCCGGCGACCCCGGATACAGCCGCTACTATGCCTTTCAGTCGCTTTTCGCCTGGGCCATGATGAACAATGTGATTGCCGGCAGCATGCTCCAGCTTTTTGTGTTTTGGGAACTTGTGGGTCTTGCGTCATATTTTCTGATAGGTTTTTACTACGAGAAATGGAGTGCATCCCAGGCAGGCAAGAAGGCCTTCGTAATGAACAGGGTCGGAGACGTTGGCTTCTTCCTCGGTCTGATTCTGCTTCTCATAGGCTTCGGCAATCTGGGCATTCCGGAGCTCAATCACGCCGCAAGCGTCAATGGTTTGCCCCAGAATCTGATCACGCTTAGCGCCCTTCTGATTTTCTGCGGCGTTATCGGCAAGAGCGCGCAGTTTCCTCTGCTTACCTGGTTGCCCGACGCCATGGAGGGCCCCACTCCCGTCAGCGCTCTGCTCCATTCAGCCACGATGGTTGCGGCCGGCGTTTATATGTTCAGCAGGATTTTCCCGTTTTTCGCCGCCTCGCCTGACGCCATGGCGGTTGCACTTGCTATCGGTACGGTTACCATGCTGCTGTCGTCCACCATGGCTATGGTTACATACGATCTTAAACAGGTCTGGGCCTATTCTACGGTCAGCCAGCTCGGAATGATGGTAATGGCGCTCTCCGCAGGCGGATACTTCGCCGGGGTGTTCCACCTCACTACACACGCCGGGTTTAAGTCCTTGCTCTTTCTGTGTTCCGGAATATTCATCCACGAATTTCACACTAATGACATGCGGATAATCGGCAAACAGGGCGGCCGCAGACTCAAAATCCCCATGGTGTGCATAGCAGTCGGCGCGCTCGCGCTCTCAGGGGTATTCCCATTCTCGGGTTTTTTCAGCAAGGAGGCCATCCTGGGAGTTCTTGCGGCTCAACCGAATAAAATCTGGCTCGCCGCAGGGCTTTTCGGGGCTGTCCTCACCGCTTATTATAGCTTTCGCCTGATTTTCTTCATTCTGTTCCCTAAAGGCGGGATCGAGGAAAAGCATCATGACGAGCATGCCGATTCATCTCACGAGCATGAGGGTGAACACCACGGTTACATATTCTGGGCAATGGCGATCCCAGTGATGCTCCTTGCCTCCGTGACCCTTGTGCTTGGCTTTGTCGAGCATCCGATCGAACACTTTCTACTTGGGCATTCGGTTCATGCCCACCCTGTCCAGCATGTCGCCGAACACGGAGGCGGGATCGACTGGCTCCTCATTATGGGGGTTTCCGCCGGTCTTCTCGGAATCGTTGTGGCGTGGCTTGAATACGGAAGAAAAAGGTCCAGCCGCAACGGCTTCCTCAGCTATTTTCCCGCAATATGGAAACTGTTCGACTATAGATGGTTCCTGGACATCTTCTACCGAAAAAGTCTCGACAGGTTTATCTACGGGGGCCTTACAAGCCTTTTCACCAAGAACGACCGCCGCGTAATAGATGGCGGTATCGACGGGATTTGCATTTTTACCGAGGGCAGCGGGCGCCTGTTCAGTTTCCTGCAGTCCGGAATGCTCCAGTACAATCTGCTGATAATGCTGTTGGCGGCTGGAGCGGCAGTTCTCTATTTCCTGATTTAGATTTAAAGGCTTCCTGGAAACTTTGACCCTCGGCAGGGCTATTCTTAGCAAAGGTATAAAATGACCTCGATGGAAATGGCAAATTTTCCGATCCTTTCCGCAATCCTTATGACAACGATTTTGGGATTGGTGACCATACTCTTTATCCCGCCGGAAAGGACCAGGCTCATAAAGCAGGTCAGTCTTGCGAGCGCGTCGATCGGCCTGGTCCTGTGCATCTGGCTCTACCTTTCATACGATCACCAGAAGGGCGGACTACAGTTCGTGGAGCGGATCCTGTGGGTGAAGAGCCTTGGGATATACTGGTTCAACGGCGTCGACGGGATAAACCTTCCCATGTTGCTGCTTACCTCCATCGTCCTGTTTACCGGAATCTGGACAATGTGGGAGCTGGAGAACAGGGTAAAGGAATTTTTTGCGCTCATATTCCTCCTGGTCGCCGGCGTTTACGGCATGTTCATGTCGATGGATCTTTTCTGGATGTTTGTCTGGTACGACGTCTCGCTGTTCCCAATGTATCCGTTGATCGCCATCTGGGGAGGCACACGCAAAGAATACGGTGCAATGAAGCTTACGCTGTACCTGCTTGCCGGAAGCGCACTCATTTTGCCTGCAATACTCTATCTCTGGGTCCAGGGCGGAGCTCATACGTTTGACCTCTTCGAGCTTCAGAGAATCGGGTTTAGCGCATTTGACCAGAAACTGACATTCATCATGCTTTATCTGGGATTCGGAATCCTTGCCGCCGTATGGCCTTTCCACACATGGTCTCCGGTTGGCCACGTCGCGGCCCCGACGGCTGTGAGCATGATTCACGCCGGTGTGCTCATGAAGCTTGGAGCTTACGGAATTTTGCGGATCGCAATGACGTTGTGTCCGGTCGGACTGGGGTACTGGTCAGACCTAATGGCTCTTCTGGCCTGTATCGGGATCGTTTATGGGGCGCTCGTCGGTCTGGCGCAGACCGACTTGAAATATGTTATCGGCTACTCCAGCGTGTCGCACATGGGAGTAGTTGGGCTGGGGCTTGCGACAATGTCGGTAAACGGCATAAACGGGGCGGTTTTTCAGATGTTTGCCCACGGCGTAATGACGGCGCTCTTCTTTTCCTCTGTCGGCTACATATATGACCGCACGCACACGAAGATCATTCCCGAACTGGGAGGATTGTCGAAAACTATGCCGATCGCTTCCTCCTTCTTCATAGTCGCCGCTCTGGCAGGTATAGGCGTGCCGCTGATGGCAAGCTTCTGGGCGGAACTGCTCGTGTTCATCGCCGCGGTCAAGGCTTTCCCGATCGGAGGCGTCGCTGCGCTCGTCGGACTCATAATCAGCGCGCTTTTCATGCTCAGGGTCGTCCAGAAGACCTTCTACGGGGACAAGAACCCAAGGTGGGAGCACATACCCGATGTTCCAGGCTTCCTTGCCGTACCGAGGATCGTACTGGTGAGCGTCATACTGTTCTTCGGTATGTTCCCCAAGATTATGCTCGATGTTATTCAGAGCACGGTTATTCCGTTTGTGAATCGGTTTTAGAGGCGAGGTAAACGGAAACGATATGACGGATTTCATGCTTTTTCTTCCCGAGTTGTTTTTCATTTTCGGCGCGCTGCTGTTTTTCATCTTCTCATTGAGAAAGACTGCAGATCCGGCCGGGTATCACAGGTGGGCGATCTTCCTGGCTGGAATCGGGCTTCTGGTTACGGTCGTCTCATCGCGCCAGGAAGGGATGCTGTTTTTCAACTGCTACCGGGTGGACCTCTTTAGCCAGATTTTCAAAATTCTGCTCGCCCTTGGAACGGTCTGGGTCATTTTCTCGTCCAGCGAGCTCAAGGGTATCGATCCGAGACAGCATTGCGAGTATTACTTTCTCCTATTCGTGTGCACGCTGGCCATGATGATGCTGGTCAGCTCGGTCGAACTGCTGACGATTTACGTATCAATAGAGCTTTCCTCCTACTCTCTCTACTTGCTCGTGCCAATGCGGCGGCATGCCGACCACTACATTGAAACCGGCATCAAGTATTTCATGATCGGCGTGACGTCTTCGGCACTCATGCTTTTCGGCATCAGCCTTCTTTTCGGAATGGCGCACACGACCTATGTGCCGCAAATAATCAAGACGCTGCCAAGCCTTATCACCCAGCCGGCGGCCATAATCGGCCTGGTACTGGCCCTGTCCGGGTTCTTTTTCAAGTTGGCCCTGTTCCCATTCCATATATGGGCGCCCGATGTTTACCAGGGGTCTGCAAATCAGGTGACTGCCTATATCGCAACTGCATCCAAAATGGCCGCTGCGGCGATGATAATCCGCTTCACCGGTCTTTCGGCAGGGGCGAGCCCCGGAATGATAAAGCTTCTGATAGTGCTTTCGATCTTTTCGATGACTTTTGGAAACTTGGTCGCACTTATTCAGAAGGACGTAAAGAGGCTTTTGGCTTACTCCAGTATTGCTCACGCTGGATATATCATGGTCGGTATTCTCTCGATGTCCGAGCGCGGCTACGCAAGTGCGATATATTATGCGGCTGCCTACCTGATAATGAATTACTCAGTGTTCATGGTAATCATGAAGCTGGCCGATGACGGGCACAACCTGCAGATAAAGGAACTGGCCGGCCTGCACAAACGATCTCCGCTTCTGGCAATGACGCTCATGATAGGCCTGTTCGGGCTTGCCGGAATCCCGCCCACCGCCGGCTTTACCGGTAAATTCCTGGTGTTCGCCGCGGCGCTGCAGAAGGGCTATCTTTTCCTGGTCATTATCGGCATGATAAACGCTACCATATCTCTCTATTATTATCTGATTATCATAAAGGCCGCTTATCTCTTGAAACCCGTGAACGAATATCCCGCGCTGCAGGTTGACTCCTGGACGCGTTATTTGAGCATTGCACTGGTAATCATGATGATATATCTGGGTATCTTTCCCGATCAGTTCCTATCTTTGACGGAAGCTGCAGCCAGGACTCTTTTCTGATGATAGATCCCGGCGCTCCGCGAGGTGGTGAGATCTCGCGGATCAGCCGGTCTCCGCTCTGACGGTCTTACATTCTTTCGGGGAAAAGCCGTGACATTGTATAGAAGGGGCCGGTTCGCAACGGCCCTTGTCGTTTTTCTATCGTTTTTTCTCTTACTGGCTTCTTCAGCCTTAGCGCAGAAGTGGTCTTTCGCCGCTTTTTCCGACAATCGCAACTTCGAAGTCGCCTACCGGAACGTCCTGGAAGAGATTAATTCGGGTGGACCACCCGATCCGGGGGTTCCGAAAGCGGATTTTGTAGTTGCGATAGGCGATATTGACCCCGTTAAGAGGACTTTTCAGGTTTTCAGAGAAACATTGGGGCCAAAACTTCCCTTTATCCCGGTGCGCGGCAATCACGAAGCTCCTGAAGACGTCAGGTTCATAATCAAAGATATACTGCCCGCCGAAACGCCGCCGGTGACGGTTTACGACCACGAAAGCGCGACGTTTTACTTCGACTGGAAAAATGTCAGGCTAATAGTCATAGACCAGTATGCACCCTACGCAAAAGACCTGAGCGGCGGCACGATTCTCAAATGGGTGGAAGACGCCATCCTTTCTGCAAAGAAGGCGGATCACGTATTTATATCGTTCCACGAACCGCGTTTTGCGGCCGATTTTCACTCAGACCCGTTCTGGAGCCTGCTTCTCAAACACTCCGGCAAGGTCAAGGCAGTGCTCTGCGGGCATTCACATATGTATGGCAGGCTGCATGTGCCTGATTCGCATGGTGGAATCGAGTTTATCGATGTGGGAAATGCAGGAAATCCGGGGCACTCCGATGGTATGAACACTTTCGTCCAGATTTGCATTGACGGAAAAAATGCGGCCTTCCGAACGGTTCAGGCGCCTGATAAGACGAAGAACTTCAAAGTAACCGATGCCTGGAAGGTCCGAGACGCTAAGAAGTAACGGGTCAGCGCTGATATCTCCAGGCTCACGGGTGGAAACTGAGCAGACTATTTGCCCGGGAGTGGCGACCCGTGGTCCGCTGCCCGCGGCTCGCTATCCGACCTGGCCATCTCGCGAAAAAGCGCGGAATTAAGCCTTTCCTTTTTCGAATCGAAAAACCGCCTGTTTTGCCTCCGTGCCTCTTTTGCTTCCGCGACGAAACATTCCAGTATGTGCGCGTCCACTGGTTCAAGCCCTGTTGCCTTCTGCTTTTGGTCCACTTGGGAGAGCAGGGCGAGAATCCCGAAAGTATATAGAGAAAGGGTTGTAATGCGGCGCAGCAGAAATTCCCTGTCCGCTGTCTGCCCCCGGGCTATTGCCTTGCCATAGAGCAGCAGTCCGCTCAGAAGGAGGACCCTCGCAGCTTTCGCGCTTTTTTTCGCCTCGCCCAGCGCTTTGCGCATGACTTCGTTGTCGAAGGTGGGCGGCCATTTCCACCCTCTCACAAGAAGTTTCACAAGGTCGAAAGCAAGCCAGAGAGGAGATCTGCCCGATTCTTTCAGCCGATTTGCAATCTGGCGCATGCCCAGAAGAGCCGGGTACAGAGAGTGTATCTCGGTGGTTCCCTCGAAAACGGTGGCCACTCTGAAATCGCGCATCCGCTTCTCAAAGGGCAGAGTTTTCATATATCCGGCGCCGCCTGCCACCTGGAGAGCGTCATAGACGGCGTCCCATGCGCGGGTGGTGCCAAAAAGCTTACAGTGGGAAGTCTCGACGGCTACTCCGAGGAGCGGGTCGACCTGGAGAACTCCGGCAACCAGACTGTTCATTGCCGAACTGACCGCCGTTGCTATTTCAGCGCGCACGATCTTTTCCTGCACGAGTTGAAAGCTCTTGATCGGAACCTGAAACTGAATCCTCGCGGAAGCCCTTTTCAGCATGTCAACGGCCGAAACTTTCATCAGTGCGTTTGAAGCAACCCCAAGCCCGAGCCTGCCGTGATTCAGCACTGACATCGCTATTTTGAAGCCTTCTCCAGGTCTGCCGATAAGATTTTCCTTCGGAACTCTGACATCCTTAAACTGAACGGCCGCGGTCGAGCTGGCCCTGAGGCCCATTTTGGGCATTTCTTTTCCTACCCGCACTCCTTCCCAACCGGTTTCTACAATAAATGCGCCCATAAACCCTGGCCGCTTCCCGTCGAGCTGGGCAAAAACGGTCATGGCGCCGGCATAATTGGCGTTTGTAATGTAGGTCTTATGTCCGTTCAGCACATAATCGGTACCGTCGGAGCTCATAAGGGCGGCGGTTTCTATGTGCTTTGCGTCCGAACCGATATTGGGCTCAGTGAGAGCGTAGGCAAAGATCGTTTTGCCGGATGCCGCCGGCATAAGATATTTGCGTTTTTGCTCCTCGGTCCCGAAAAGCTGGATCGCTTTTATCCCTATCGAGAGGTGCGCGAGAAACGTGATTGCAATCGAGATGTCGAGCTTTACCATCTCATCGACTACTGTCAGGTATTCGCGCAGGTTGAGACCCTGGCCTCCATACTCAGTTTCTATGCTCAGGCCGAAAAATCCGCTCTCGCCCATTTTCTGCAAGAGATCGGAGGGCAGTGCGCCCTCAGCTTCGAGCTTGCCGGGTGGGTAATCTTTCAAAAGATCCCGATATCGCTCAAGAATCAGGCCAACCTTTCGCTCGTCCGCCGCAGGAGCGCTAACCCGCAAAAGCTCCGGATCAAACTCGCCCCAATATAACTTTTCCATCAGCATAGCGTCCTCACGTTCCTGTTACCTCTCAGTGCTGGTTTGTACCGGCGCGATGAAACGTAGACTCTCATCGGCATTGGCCACGGTATTGACCTTACCGTCCAGAAAAGTGACAACGGCAAAATTAAAAGACCAGCGATTTCCATGGATAGAGGTGGGCGTCCCTTGAATGTCAAGGACTTCGTCCTGTGTGGAACCGATCGTGAAGAACTGTTTTGGCGGCTCGGATTGAGTGGAAGGGAGGATACGCATTTTCAGTCTGCCGAAATAGTTGTCGTATTCCGCAACCCTGCCGTTTTTGAACACCAGCTCGGCAAAGCCGTAAAACCATCTGTTGTCTTCGACCTTTGTTGGAGTCCCCTGAACGAGCAGGACATCATCTTCAGTCGATCCGATAGTAACGTGAGGAGGAATCTCCCGATCCTTAGGGATTTCAGGCTGCATACGCACGCGCAGTGACCCGTCGAAGTTGTCGAACCTCCAGACACGTCCGTTCCTGAACTGTATCTGGGAAAGGCCGTAGAACCAGGTTTGGCCCTGGACCCGGGAGGGATCGCCCTGGATATTGAGCACTTCGGAAGAAGTCGATCCCAGGGTGAAAAAAGCGCTCGGTGCCTCCGGTTGAGGCCGAAGGAGGGGAGGGGACAAAACCTTAGGGGGAGAGGGCGCAAGATCGACGGATGCCAGCGGCCCCGTTGCTTCCGATGGCTCCAGGATGCTTGGGTTTTTGTCTCCGGCCGGGTTCTCGGCCACCTGTGGGCCGTGTGATTCCGTATCGTCCGCTGTATCCGGAAAAAACGATGGAATTTGTGTTAAAATGAAAATAGTTGCCGTTAATAACAGGGCCGGCAAGATGATCTTTCCGGTGAAAAAGGAACGGAAATCGATTCGGTGCCGGCTCCGACGGACAGGGGCCCGGCGAGGTCGTGTTTTGGCCCGCAGTTCGGCTTGAGCGCTGCTTCCGTGGCTTGCGGCCGGAGTGGATTTAGCGGAGCGTGGAGTTTTTGCCCAACTTCGGGCAATGCGTCTGTAGGCCTCGTCGATTTCCCTGAACTTTTTCTCGGCAAGAGCCTGGGTCTCATAGGGTTTTGAATGGTGGCGATCCGGGTGCCATTTTTTGACAAGGGTCCGATAAGCCTGCCTGACTTCAGAAGGCTTCGAGCCGGGTTTCAACCCGAGCAGGCGGAAATCGGATTCTGAAAAAGCTTCGGGATCCATTGATCCAGAGTTCCCGTTAAATTATGGTCACGCGCGCAGTTCGGCATCGCAAAATAGAGGATAACTATATATTATCAAGCAGCAAAAGGCGATTTTCAATTTCACCCCTGTATGGGCTGCCCAGCTATAAACGGAAAATTGCTGTCATATGTTCGGAAGAGGAACTATAATTCAGTTAGCCCAATCCAAGAGGATTGGCAGGATATGATCTGCGAAAACACTTAAGAACTCGGTCCCGTAGGCCGATACTATCAAAGAGGCAAAACCTTATGCTCATACTGACCAGAAAAGCGGGTGAGTCTATCCTGATAGGTGACGATATAGAAGTCACAATCACCTCAATCGATCAGAATAAAGTGAGAGTAGGAATTAAAGGCCCCGCGAACGTCCCTATATACAGGGAGGAGCTTTACAGGAAAATCCAGAAAGAAAACAGGGACGCGGCGCTTATCGGCAAGGAGGAATTCGAAGGTCTGCTCAATGTGTATACCGGAGATCGGCAGGGCGGAACCCCAGACCGGGAATGATTCCCTGGAAGCATAAGTCGAGGAGTTTTCATGCAGGTTAATACTACCCGTTTCGGAATAATAGAAGTGGCGGAAAAAGAACTGATCAATTTCCCCTGGGGGGTTCCCGGTTTTGAGGAACTCAAGAGTTATGTCCTGCTGGAATACAAAAACGGCCCATTCCAGTGGCTACAATCAGTTGAGGAGCCGGCGGTGGCATTCGTTGTCTGTTCACCTGATTTTTTAGGACTGGTATACACGGCGCCGGAAGCCAAAAAAAAGCTGATCAAACTGGATAAGGATGACGATCTGGTCTTCCTGAACATAGTCTCATTCAATCGGGAAAAACGCGCCGTGCGCTTTCACATAAAAAGCCCGCTTTTGTTCAACGTTGCAGCAAGGATCGGCTACCAATGGACAATGGAAACCGATGAACTGACAGGCTATCTCGTAACGCCTGCCCATTCTGCTGAGACAACGGAATGATCGCTGAGCTTGAAAAGTTGGGAACACAAATGAGAAGAGACAACATTGCCGGCCTGCATGCCGCAGGCTGCGGGTTCTCGGTTGCGAGCTACAACATCCACAAGTATGTCGGGATCGACGGTGTATTCGATCCCGAACGAGTGGCAAGGGTCATAAAGGAGCTGAAAGCCGAGATAGTGGGGCTCCAGGAAATCGACTCGTCGTTCTACAGAGACCAGCCCGGTTCGATATCGGAAAAAGCAGGGCTGGAGGTTGTGCTGGGGCCGACTCGGCGAAACCATAAAGGTCATTACGGAAATGCTTTGCTGACTTCATACACTGTGCAGGAAGTACGGCGGATAGATTTGAGTGTGTTTGGCCGGCAGCCCCGGGGTGCGCTCGACGTGGACCTGCTCATAAAGGGGGAGACCGTCCGGGTCATAGTGGCCCATCTCGGACTCGGGCCAAGGGAACGCCGAAAGCAGATCAGGCGTCTGCTCGACATCTTTTGTTCAGAGCGCGACAAAATGGAAATCATGCTCGGCGATTTCAACGAATGGGTGCCGAGAAATTCGCTGGGCAGGGTCCATAATTTTTTTGGAAAATCACCGGCCCTGAGGACGTTTCCTTCGTTCATGCCGGTCCTGCCGCTCGACAGAATCTGGGTGCGGCCCATGGAGTCGCTTGTGAGCATGTCTACACACAAGACGCCGCTAAGTCGAAAGGCTTCGGACCATTTGCCCGTCAAGGCTGTTTTAGTGCATGGCAAGACGAATGGCAACGGGTGTGCATGTATGAACTAATGATTTCTCAAGGCCTCTTTTCCAAAATAATTAGCCGCAAGGCTCCCAAAAAATAATTTCTACTCCCGATGACCTGCAGCGGAAACGGTTTGAGAAATCGATCGATCCCTCCCGTTCGGATAAACCGGACGAAATTTCTGAAGTGTTCTCCGCCCGCAATTCTTTCCACTAGACCCAAAAGACTCAGGCCAAATGCAGACCTCCAGTTCTCCAGGGCGGTATAGTCGAAGATGATTAACTTTCCGTCCGGGGTGAGGACTCTCAACATTTCAGCAGTGGTTCTCATCCTTGTCTCATTGGCCATTTCATGTAAAGCCAGACTGATAGTAGCGCAATCGAAAGACCCGGAAGCGAAGGGTAAGTCTTCAGCATTCCCGAGAAAGTATGCAACATCTGGAGGGCTTTTGTCGCGCGCCACTCCTAGCATTGCCGGTGAGAGGTCTATTCCCGTGAGCTCGATCCCTGCTTTTGCCAGCATTATTGCCTGTTCTCCGGTCCCGCACGCCACCTCCAGAATGCGGCGGCATTTTTGCGCCCTGGCGCCACGGACTACGCCCTTCCTGGCCGGTATGAGAAATGGCCCCACAAGGATGTCGTAAAACGGAGCGACGAGGGTATAGAAATCAACTCTTTGACGAGAATTGTCCCGGTTAGCCTTGCTTTCCATTTAAAATCCTCATGACTTGCTTATGTACGCCTTGGAGGTGTTTATCCCGGCCGACGGAATCAATCTAAGTACTTTTAAAGAAAAGGGTGAATGATTGGCCGATTGCTTCGAACGCGGGGATTGAGCGTCTTTGCCTTGCAAACGTTCATGGTGTGGCATCGGGAATGAGTGCTGCGGTTTGTCGTGAAAGAGATGAGTTGTCTTTTTTGCAAAATGCCTTTCCATAAACAACAACAGAATATACTATTGGCGAACCTTACAGCGCCGGCGCAGCAGGCGCTAAATTTCAACACAGGGCCAGGCTTTTCCGATGCGTTATTCTAGAACCTTTCTTGTGATGGCTGTGGCCAATCTCGCGTGTCTCTCCAGCTTTGGGACCTTTTTCCTTTTTCCTCTCTTTATCACTGCCCATGGAGGTGATCAGGTTGACATCGGCATCATAATGGGAGCTTTCGCTCTATCTTCGGTCCTGTGCCGCCCCTGGATTTCAGATATGATTGACAGGATCGGCAGGAAGAAAAGCTATGCGGCAGGCTCTCTTATCATGACCGTTACGCCGGCTGCATACCTCTTGTTCAGAGGCACCCTCGATAGTTTTTATCTTCCGTTGATCCTGGTGCGGGTGGTTCACGGGGTTGGATTTGCGATTTGCATAACCGCTGCATTCACCTATATCGCCGACATAATCCCTCACGAGCGTCTGAACGAAGGGCTCGGGATGTTTGGGATATCCGGGCTTGTGGGAAGCGCTGTCGGTCCGGTGATAGCGGAGATCGTCATCCACAGGGCTGGATTCGACGTTCTGTTCATCGTTGCCGCAGCGATGTCCTGTGTTGGTCTGATACTTCAGTATCCACTGGAGGAGACTTACGTTCACGTGGTTAAGCCCACAGAATCCTCTTTTTTCCTGGTCCTCCAGAAGAAGCGGGTTTTCACGATAGCCGCCATAGCCCTGCTTTTCGGAGTAGGCCTGGCTGCCGTAAACGGTTTTGTTGCGCCATACGCGAGCCAAAGGCGAATTTCCTTTATATCGCTCTATTACATAGCGTATTCCTTCGGCGCGATCATTACCCGGCTGGCAGGAGGAAATTTTGTCGACCGGCTGGGCGAAAATAGAATCATACCGTATGCGCTTTCACTCACAGGCGGTGGGCTGATGTTGCTCGTGCTCATGAAGGGAAGCGGTCTGCTCTTTTTTGCGGGGTTTATGACCGGATGCGGACATGGGGTGCTCTACCCGGCGCTGAATGCCTATGCCATCAGGAGTGAACCACAGTCTGTCAGGGGAAAGATTACAGGGGCCTATACCGGCAGCATCGATGCCGGGGCGTTCGTCGGATCGATAATGCTCGGCTATGTAGGCGAGCTTGCGGGGTTCCAGGCGCTATTCCTTGGAGCAGGGGCTGTGGTCCTGTGCGCCATCTTTATCTTTCGCCGCCAAGCCGCCCCTGCGGCAGCACCCGGCAATTGAAAACACATTTGAGTTACCCCGCCCCGACGGCCGATAACAGGGCGATCAGCACACCGATAAGGCTCTCCCCTGCTATCATCCCTGAAGCCACTGGTATTGTATAGCCGCCAGCCCGGGTTTTGCTCACAAGCGATGCTATAAGAGCCCCCAGGAAGATGGAGAGGGTATTCCAAAAGGGGATTACGAAGGCAAGCCCCAGGCCCATTGCTGAAGGGAGGAGGGACCGGACTCGCGGCGGCGCCACACGATCCAGCACCGAAAGCAGCGCTCCTACACCGGCCCCGATGACAAGCGCAATTCTTGCTGAACCGTGCAGGCTGGATATTCCGTTGGCGAGGAGTTCGGCCACTCCTTTCCACACCTGAGCGCTTGGAGCGGGGAATTTCTCGCCGCCGAGAATGTCCGGCGTGGGTACCAGGAGGTAGAACGCAGGTACGATTACGGCAGCTCCTGCAAAAACACCGAGAAGCTGCGCTATGAACTGCTTCCTCGGATTTGCGCCGAGAAGATAGCCGGACTTGAGGTCCGTGAGAAGGTCAGCGGATGAAGCGGCGGCCCCTGCCGTTACCCCGGCCGTCATCAGGTTTGCTGTGATATTGGAAGGAGCAATGATCCCATAGGTCAACTGAGTGATTTTCCCCATTGCGCCGATCGGGGTTATGTCGGTTTCTCCCGTCGCGCGGCATGCCACGACGGAAAGAAAGAAGGTCATTAGGACGGAGACTGCCCCCATCCACCACGTGATCGAAAAATCAAACACCTGGACCGCCACTATCCCGATGCCGGAGACGGCCAGACCGGCCACGAACCAGCTCCCTGGCACCTCTATTTTGTCCATTTTCCTTAGTTCCGCGTCCATCGGTCCCTTGTTGGCGCCGTTCATGGTCTTCCACTTAAAGATCTGACCGGTGCCGGCTATCGCTCTCCACACCGTCTTCCACTGAAAACAGAAAGTGAGCAGACCTGAGGTCAGCATAAGGGCAGTCCCGCCCCACAGGCTCCAGGAGACAATGTTTTTGTACCCTGGTCCAGGAATTATCCCCTTTTCGAAGATATAGGGAGCGATAAAAAAATAGTTCAGTATGCCTGCTGCCAGCATGCTGGAGGCGACCTTCATCCCAATTATGGCTCCCGCCGCCACCATGATCGCGCTGAACTCGAAGGAAATAGTCCAGGATGCCAGGCTGTGAGCAGCAAGCCTGCCAGGGAATTCGATCATCGCGGGCAGCTTCAGGTAGCTTGGCCACCAGGAGAGCGTGTTCTCTCTCAAAAACCCCACCGTTCCACCAAAAGCACCAGCTAAGCCAAGGCTTTTTGCCTTTCTTGAGGACTCCGCCCCTTTGGCGTAAAGCGAACGCAGGGTCTCTGCGGCCGCCAGTCCGCTGGGGAAAGGAAGTTGCTCGATGTTTATCATCTGTCTCTTCATCGGAATCGCCAGAAAAACGCCAAGTACTGCAAGCAGGACTGTCCATGCCATTAATGTCCAGAAAGGCATGTGATGGCCCTGAATGAGAAGAAGGGCGCTCACCGCGCTGACCATTGTGCTGCCGGTCGAGTATCCCGCCGAACTGGCGGCGGACTGCATGCAGTTGTTTTCGAGAATCGAGAGGTTGGAGCTAATGAGTCCTGTGCGTCTGAGAACAGTACCAAGGCTAAATGAGAGAACGCAGGCTGTTATTGCTATCCCGAGGCCCCACCCGGTTTTCAGGCCAACGAAAAGGTTCGAAAGGCTCATGACTGTACCCAGCAAACACCCCATCAGGACGGCCCTTGTGGTGAGCTGAGGCAGATCACCCCGATAGACGTTCCTGAACCACTCCAGTTCTATCTCTGGCGGGGATTTTCCTTTTGGGTCAATGCCTGTGAAGTCGTCCAGAAATGACCTCCAGATAGTCTTTCAGAGATTCCAAATCAAGGTGCTTCTAAAAATCTGCGGTCAAGAAGGCCGAGGAAATATGAAACGGGCCGTTCCGGAGGTCCGAGGAGCGGCACTGTCAGGTGTTCGTTGGAGCTTCGGATAAGGTTCACAGTGCCGGGGACAATGGAACCGGGCCAGGTCCAGCCCACCTGTATTCCCTGTTCCGAAAGTCGGTCTGCCAGTTCGATCGTGTTCATTTCAGTCCCCTGAGTGTAGAGGGCGATGAAAAACCGGTCTTGGGCTCCGTCCTTTATCCATTTGCCGAACTTGTCCAGGTCCTCGTAGAGCGCATCTATCACAAAGACGCCGCAGATTCGACGGCTCTCGCCTCCCCGGTCAAGGACGTAGGCCGCCGATTTGTAGCCGCCGCTGAAGGCGGAAAGCAAAATAGGCGCGGCATAAAGAGAAGGCATGTGTTGCCGGCCTATCCTCGATCCAATAATTTCGGCTGCCTCGAGCATGAAGCTCCTGAACGTATTGGGTTTGAAAAATTTGCCCGGGCTCGAGTCAACGGCGTTTTTTGCAAGCTGAGGCAGGATCAGGATTACATTCTTTCCGGAACCGTCAACCTGTTCGGCGATCTGGTACTCCCGATCGCTGTTGAGAATGTCGCTGTTGATACCGTGGAAGAAAACAAGCAAAGCAAAAGGTCTTTCCGGACTGAAATTTGGCGGGAGATGAAAAAATACCCTGCTGTCGCTGTAGTGTTCAGTTTCGGAAAAGCGCTGGCCGTAGCGGTTTGTGTGGGACCGTTCCCCCGTCTTTGGATCCACCCAGTCGAAGAATTGCTGCTCGGAATCATCATAAGTTCCATCATAAGGGAAAGGCGCGCTGGTCATTTCCGCAACAAAAGTGATGCTTTCCGCCCGCATATCCTGCACCGCCGTAGCATGGCCCGGCGAGAAGCTCACCAGGAGAACGCAAACCGTAAGAAGCAAGGTCGCAGTAACAGTCGAAAATCTGCGAATCTGGAAATTCAGAAAGCAGGGAATCGCTGTCAGGTAGAGTGCCGCACACAGGAGCAAGAGGTGAAGAAAGCCCCAGTTGACTGCGACCACGGGAACCATTACGGAGCCAACCACGGAAAAGGAACCGTTTATGCCCCATGCCCAGACAAAGAAATGCTCGCGTCCCGTTTTTGAGAGAACCGTCATTCCCATTGCGAATGGAAAACCGAGCAGAAAGGCAAGCGGAAGGAGAAGAACGAGGCAAAACATGACTTTTGCCTCATAGGGCCAGACACCTGCTATGCTGAGGATACGGTCCAGACCGAAAGCGTAAAAAATCAGCATGACGGCAATTGCAGCGCAAAAGACCGGCACGATGATCCTGGCGCGCGCGAGTAATTTGCCGGAAACATAGCTGCCCACTCCGGAGAAAAGGACCATGCCGGTTACAAGGACGGCAAAAGAGACAGCCGGGTTCCCAAGGCAAAGGATGCATTTGCTGATATAAGCTATCTCGACTGCTATGTAGCCAATGCCGAGACAAATAAAATAAACGATAATGCCAATTTTCCCAGGCTCCCTGGAAAAAATGGCCCGCCATCCGGACAGAATCGGGATTATCAGGAGCAAGAGCCCGAAAAAGCAGGAGAGCAACAGGGTTGCCCAGACCAGGAGATATCCCCACTCATCGCTGAGAGAATCGAGCCTCTCGAAGATCAGCGGAAGATCCCATGATCTCGTATAACCCGCAAAGTAAGGGCGGTCGTTTGTCAAAGGCTCGAAGTTGAATATATACTTTGACTGGACAGTGCTGTAATTCCCCTCGAATATATCGCCGAGCACCGTCCGGTACAAGTCTCCCATCGAGAGGCTGGTCTCGTCGCTGTAGGCGGCCCCGCCCTGCAGTTCAAAAAAGTCTGCCCTGTATTTATCGAGAATTTTTTGAGAATCAGCCCGCCCAAAACCGGCGCCAGGATAGTAGACAGGCTCGAAGCTCATTCGCGCACAGTATTCGAGCAGCGCACGGGTTTGTTCAGCAGTAAAGCCATCTTTTTTGTAAAGGACTGTAAATGTTGAGAGATAATTGTGCGCGACAAAAAAACGGTTATGCATACCTTCCGGGCTCGACTTCACCGCCGCATTGGTTAGAGTGGCGGCGAGTTTCAGAGTCGATTTAGGCGGATCTTCCTTGTTCCAGACCGTGATTGAAAGAATACCATCGTCCCGAAGGGCCTTGATGCAGTCAAAGAGGGTTTCGGTGGTATAAGTGAATTTCTCCTGGATGGATGAGCCCCCGGGCATGGAAAGACCGGTTGAATCCGCAAGACTTATGTCGATCAGGTCGAATTTTTTCTCTGTATGGCTGACGTAAATCCTTCCGTCGTTTTCAATAAGTCGGACGTTAGGATTGTTTAGAATGCGTCCCGTAAAGTCGCTAACGAAGGTATCATCCCGCACGGCCTGGATGACGAGTGGATTTCCTTCGGCGACGGTAACTTCCGTGGCTCCCATCTTGAGTGCAAGGGAGGTCGACATACCCCCGCCGAATTGGACTACCAGAACTTCGGGGCCGGTTTTGAGCAGAAACGGCATCGACATGGGAAGGAAGTTGAAATAGTCGAGTTGTTTCCCTGTCATGCCCTTCATGACACCCATGGGGCCATCGCCGTCTATGTACATCCCGAGAAAAGCGTTTCGGGGCATTTCCTCCAGGTATTCCGTTGCATTGTCACTGAGGCCGGGAGCAAAATGGAAATAAGAGCTGAAGTATATTTCAAGGATTCCGAATGGGCTGCTGCGCAAGCCAACTCTTCGAGAATCCGGAAACTGGCGGGCATAGCTCACGGCCTTGTACTGAGAGACTTTGACCTGGTCCATCCACAGCGCACAGGTAACAGAAAGGATAGCGAAGAAAGCGATCAGAGCGTAAGAATGCCTTTTTTCGGACAGGCTGCCAAACCACAACAAAACTCCGGGGAGCCACAGGGCAAGAGGAACCAGGAGCAGCTTTTCGGGCATCAGGCAGTACATGCCCAATAGAATCGCCGCGCCGCCGAGGGCGGACCCGGCCATGTTCGCGAAATAGGCCGTCCCGAACTCCTCTCTTTTGAGCAGAAAAATCAGGCCGATAAACATCGCGCCCAGTAGGAAAGGCAGAAGATAGATCAAAAAATATGAGCCGAGCAGGTATTTCTGATTTGGGTCTGAAATGAGAAAAATGGGATTGAAGTCAATCCGTTGGGCAAGGGCGTTGCATACCGCCATTGAAGGACCCAGGAGCAACATCGAAAGCTTCACCCAGAAAAAGAGTCTTTTCTGGAAATAATTTTTTCGTATGCACAGGATCGTAGAGAATACACCGAACCCCAACATAGCGATACTGATAACAAAGGAGCCGAAATGAGACCATCCGGCGCAGGCAAAAACTCTCATCACGAAGAGTTCGTAAGCGAGAACAGAGCCTGAAATCAGGGCCAGCGCGAGGTATTGGAACATAGGCCGAGCGGGCGGGCCGCTTTGCTCTTCAATCATTTAAAATGAGTCCCACCTTCTTTGTTCGTAAGCGGGACGAAAGCTTCCTTTTTTCTTCCGTGGTAAATATCCTCCCTGGAGATTACGATGTTTCCCTGCTCGTCCTGTTTTTTTGAAACCTTCAGGATAACCTGCGCTCCGGGCGGTCCGACAGGGATTATCATCACCCCTCCCACCTTCAATTGCTTTAAAAGGGGCGGCGGAATATGGTCGATCCCACAGGTGACGATAATTTTGTCGAAGGGCGCAAACTCCTCCCACCCGTAATAGCCGTCGTCCGATTTTCTTTTAATTTTCGCATACTCCGAATAACCTGAGTTGGCGAGTTGTTCGTAAATGCCGTCTGTCTCTTTTGCCAGAGGGGCTATGATTTCGACCGTGTAAATCTTATCTGTAAGATTGGAGAGCATTGCGGAGTGATAGCCGGAACCGGTGCCGATCTCCAAAACCTTTTCGCCGGGCTGCACATCCAGAGCGGAAGTCATCCTGCCCACCAGGTGAGGGCCTGAGATGGTAACGCCGTAATGAATGTCGAGATAGGCGTGATCGTAAGCCCGTGACAGGTTCCACGGGCGGCAGAACTTTTCGCGGGGCGTGAGGAGGAAAGCCCTGATTTCCCTGTCGCGTACCAGGTCCTTATTGTTCATCAGGACGAGGGCTCTACTGTAGCGTTGTTCGAGATATTTTGTATCCTCGTTTTTCCGGCAGGATCGAATGGACTCCTCGAACTCCTTCGAACTCTTCCAACTGATTTCGGGACACGGTGATTTTATCTGCCCCGGGGACTGCTCAACGGCAACAGTTTGCTGCGCGAGCGCCCTGGCCGTATCAAACGGATTGAAGGTAACGGCGGATGTCAGGCAGACGGCCAGACAAAATACTCCTGTCCGGACGTTTGGCGCCAGGACGGACAACTCCCTTTTGCGTTGAATGGCTTTCATAAGGTTTCCCCTGGTAAATGCGAGAGAAGCAGACTTGAGGCGACACTCAAAACTATCACCAAAAAATGATTTAAACAACCGGGAGATTGCCGGATTGAGGTGGTCAGATCCTCCGACAATTGATAACATATGCCCAGCGAAGAAGACCTGCTTTCGGACCGATACCGTAGGATGGGTGATGGATTTTACGGCATGAGCGAATTATCAGGACCCTGTGGGACTGCACAGCAGAACCGGAACTAAAAGACAAAGGGGGAGACCGATGCTTAAATACTTGGTGATCTTTGCGGCGATTTGTGCGATTTCCACCCCTTTGAGCCCGGTTTGGGCAGCAAGTGAGAGCGCCTTGAAACTGCGCGCTCAAAACGGCCTGTGCGACTTCATGCCTCCGGATTCATTTCTGAACGCTAATTTCGTTGCCGATGAAATAGAGCCGCAATTCGTTTTCGGAAAAGTTAAAGATTTCTGGAAGTCCAGGTCCTGCACCACTAACTGGCTCATCGAGGATAGCGAAAGAGACAGGCTGAAGAATCTGGATAAACTGTCCGGTCCCGTCGAGTACACCCTCTATCTGGAAGAAGATTGCCCGGGGAAAGTTGTAGATTATATTTTCGTAGATCGCTCCCAGTTCAAATCCGACCAGATGATGGAATGGCGCAAGGTGTTCCATAAAAGCAAGGCGGAGGGTGAATACGGGGCAGTCGGCGCCGCTCTGGAACAGGCAGCCAGGAGCGGATTTCCCGTTGATGCCGAGCTTCGGTTCATTGAAATCGGAGGCGATCTGATTGTGAAGAAACCCGAGGATTTCCTTACAGGCGATCTCAAGGTGAAACCGGTATACGAACTCGGGCAGGGCAAGACCGTCACCAAATGATTGATGTTTAGTGTTGCCGACTCGGACCGCATAGCCAGGGTTAGCCAAATTATCCGTAACAAGAAGTCACTTCTGATCTTGGAGGCCGCAAAATGGAAGCGAAAGAGAAACGCGAAGGTTTGACGCGTCGCGACTTTATAAAAACCATTGGATTGGCGGGAATTGCCTCAACCGGGCTGGATGCGCGAATGGGCTCCGCCGCTTCGGAAGAGACCGGCGCGGGAAAAGGCGCGACTCCCAGGCGCAAGCTGGGCAAGACTGGCGTAGAAGTGTCGGTCCTGGCGCTTGGAGGGATGTTCGACACGATCAATAATCAGTTGCTTCTCAGGCAGGCCCTCGCCTGGGGCGTCAATTTCTGGGACACCGCTGAGGGTTACGGTAATGGTTTGAGCGAAGAGGGCTATGGCCGGTTTTTCACCAGAAATCCCGATGCCAGGAAGGAAGTATTCCTCACGACAAAGATGCACGGTCAGGACCCGGGCGCAATGACACAGGGACTGGACAAGTGCCTCAAGAGGCTCGCCACGGATCACGTAGACTTATTCTACGTACATGGAATAAATGATTTCAATGAAATTGCTGCGCCCAAGCCGATAAAACAATGGGCTTCCGAAATGAAAAAGGCCGGCAAAATTAAATTCTTCGGGTTCAGCTCTCACACCAATATGGAAGACTGCCTGCTGAGGGCAGCCAAAGAAGACTGGATCGACGTAGTAATGTTTACTTACAACTTCCGGATTATGCAGACACCTAAGATGAAGGAAGCCATTGCTGCAAGCGTGGATAAGGGAATCGGGCTTGTCGCCATGAAAACGCAGGGAGGCGGGCAGGTATCGACAGAGAGCGAAACCGAATTGCAACTCGCCGGGCGATTTCTCCAGCGCGGCTTCACCGATAAGCAGGCCAGGATCAAGGCAGTACTGGAAAATCCAAACATTGCGAGCGTTTGCTCCCAGATGCCGAGCCTTACGATTGTTTCGTCCAATGTGGCGGCGGTACGGGACCAGACGCGGCTTTCGGTGAGCGACTTCGAACTGCTTGAAAAATTCGCCGACGAAACTCGCGACACCTACTGCGCCGGTTGCGGCCGTATATGCCATGAGGCTGTGGCGGGAGCGGTACCGATCAGCGATGTTATGAGATGCCTCATGTACTACCGCGATTACGGGGAACGCGACCTGGCGCGTGAAGTTTACGCCGGCTTGCCGGTCCAGGCAAGGGAGAGGCTCACACAAGTCGATTATTCACTGGCAGAGAAGGCTTGCCCCCAAAGACTCGCAATATCCAGGCTCATGCGGGAGGCTTCAGAAATATTGGTCTGATATGTCTTGAAAAAATTCAAATGAAAGCATGTCCGCAGCCAACTCATGGCTCGGTATCATCCTTTGCGGGCACTATGGCTCAGTGATTTCCAAATGCGGCCGATTCCCATGTTTTCTCTGACCTCACGCATGGTTTCTGCCGCGATTTGACGCATTTTGAGCGTTCCGTTCCATATAATTTCGTCAACGAGGCCAGGTTTGCTTTGATACGAAGCCATTCGCTCGCGAAATGGAGCCAGAAAGTTGTTCAATGCTCGGGCGAGTTTATCCTTCACCTCCCTGTCGCCGACTTTCCCGGCGCGGTAGCGCTTCTCCAGGTCCTCCACCTCTGAGCGGTCCTCATTGAAAATTGTGTGATAGGCAAAAACCGGATTTCCCTCGACCGTGCCGGGAATATCGGCGTGAACACGCTTGGGGTCGGTAAACATTCCTCTGACCTTGGTTGCTACAGTCTGTTCGTCATCACTTAGAAAAATTGCGTTTCCCGCCGATTTTGACATTTTACCACGGTTATCCGTGCCAACTAGCGTTGGGATGTCGCTAAACAGAGGTTCCGGCTCGGGAAACACGATGCCGTAAGAGTAATTGAACTGGCGGGCCAACTCCCTTGTGATTTCAACGTGGGCCGCATTGTCTCTGCCCACAGGGACAAGGTGAGCCCGGGCAAGGAGGATATCGGCCGCCTGGAGGACAGGGTAACCAAGAAGACCGAGCGGAAGCGACTCTTCTGCTATGTTGGCGTCCTGCGCCATCTGCTTTATGCTCGGAAGGCGCAGGAGCCGGTTCACTGTTACGAGATTCTGTAGATATGTATGCAATTCATGGGTTTCGGGCACGGCCGACTGGAGGTATATGATGCTGCTTTCGGGTTCCATCCCGGATGCCAGGTAGTCAAGCACGAGGCCTCTGGCATTAGGGAGGATTTGGCTGATATCCTCCTTGCTCCTTTTTGTGGTCAACATGTGCAGGTCGGCCACTATGATGATCGTTTCATACTCATACTGGAGCTTGATCCGGGTGCTAAGGCTTCCAACCCAGTGACCCAGGTGTAATCTGCCCGTCGGGCGGTCGCCGGTGAGGATCCTTTTCAGCCCCCGCGTGCCCCTTGGTAAAGTCATATCACTTCTTACAAGTGGCCCAGCATACGCATGCGCTCATCGGAAGCGGCGATTCGTTCCTGCTCGAGTTCTGTGCGGAGCAGCCGCAAACGCTCCAGTTCCTGCAAAGCCGTTTCCCGCCTGCGCTCATCGGTTAGTCTGATTTCCTCTTTGAGAGCGCTTGCACGAAGGGAGGCTTCCCTTATCTTGTCCAGCACCTCATGCTCTCTTCTTGTCAAAATATTCTTCTTGTCCGCACAGGTGAGACCGGGCATTCCCATCGATTTTTCCTCACATGCGCAACACCCCAGACCTTCTTGAGATAGATCGTTTTCCATGTAGTTCCCTCCCAAACCGAATATTACGAACCTCGCATATAATAACAATGATTATCGGTTTGCGAAAGATGGGCGAAAAGTGGCGCCATCATCCGGCAGGAGGAGGCCCGGACGATATACGGGGGTGTAGGGCGGATTTTCAACAGGTGGAATGAGAATCGCGAACGAATCAGGCGCCTACGCAGATCGGCCGGTACTTGCAGCAAGGCTGGTCGCAGTAGCCGGAAGATTTAGCGAAACAGTCAAAGTTGCCCTCTTGAGCCTGCCGTTTGCGATAGATAGGAGTCAAAGCTTCCCTGAGGCATTCTGCGCAAAGCCCGTGCGAGTACCCGTCAATGTGCGGGTTCCCGCTTCCCCATGTTCGATAGCATCTTATGCATTGATACATCATAAGCCATTCCTGCGTTAGATCGTCTCTAGTAAGAAGACTTATTTCGCTGTTTGAAAGAGCAATGTTCGTGCCAGCGGTATCCTTTCGCATTCTTCCAGGTCTGACCGGTAGTGCCCCCGGACCGTCGTCAAAAATATGAACGATTTTTTCCCGCCTGGTTACATTTCTTTCACTTCAGCCTGTCCGGCAAATCGCTTCCACTTAACTATTAGATCGGACCTTGATGGTTAAACTTGAACGTTCTGTTAAAATTTGAGAAAACAGGCAGACCATAAGCCAGTGTCCATCCGGAAACACAGATGGCGGAACTGAACTAAGGGTGCCTAAAATTTGAGGTAAGTAGGTACAGTTACTGATTTTTGGTAAAATTGGTATGATTTTGACCTACTAGCAGGAAGGAGCAGGGGTGCGGAAAATAATTCTCATAATGTCAGTTTTTTTGGTCGCGGCCTGCATGACCGAGATAAAACCTATACTCAAACCCGCCCCCCAGGCGGACATAGCCACCAGAATCGCCAATCAGCAGAAATGGCTGGATGAGGCGATAGAGCACAAAGAACTCACCAGCGAAGCGCTGCGGCCCGTTCAAGAAAAACTCAATAAGATCAAAGTAAAGTACAGTAACCTGCAGTCAGCAGGGACGCTCACCGCCAAGGATTCCGAGGCGATAAACCGAATGCTTGACGAATGCAGTGACATGGTTTTCCATTTAAGGCAACAGCGGCAAAAGCGGCCCTAGGTTTTTGCGCGTGGTTTCTTGGATATACCGATCACATTGGGGACGGGCAGTGAAAACTGGAGGGAATTTTCTTCCATGCCCCCCCACATTCCGTTTCTCTCAAGGGTTATCTTCGAGGTTGAGAGATAAAGTGAGGCTTGCGGCCCGCCTTCGAGGTACATAGCGCACTTCAGCGAAAGTGGAAGAGAGAGCAAGATGTCCGTAAAATCATGAACCGAATGGGCAGTCCTGCTGAAAAGGAACAGGATATTTCCCTGGGTATCCATTCCGACAGCCAGGGTGCTCCACTTGGAATTTTGCCTGGTCCAGACGTTTTGCCGGTCGCACGATATCATCCTTATACTTTGTACGAATGATCTGTACTTTTGACGCAAGTCGTTGAAATTCTGACATTCACGGTCAATGAGCTGTATTTCGGGGAGCGTTTCTTCAACGGGGTTGAACGCCAGGATGGTATTGGCATTGCTGAGCCTCGGGTTGTTTACATGGTCGAAGTTCTGCATGAATCCCACACTCGTCAAGCCGTTCTCCTGAAACATCCCGGCATTGACGGCCGCAAGCACTTGATGCCTTGAAGCCCATTCTTTTGTGGTCAGAGGCGCTTTCCCGTATTCCGTTGCGCACAGGAGCTGAAACGAATAACGTGCGGGGTCGATCTTGACCACCGTGAGAGCGTAAGGGTCTTTGCCAAAAACGGACTCGAACTCAGCGACAAGTAGACCCTCATCGGCCTCCTTCCAGGGAATGGTTGGGCTCGTCAATACGAAGTTGGCGAAAATAGAGATCAGGCCGAACGCGGCCAGGCAGCAGCCAATGATTTTACGCAGGAAGGGTGCCCGCATGGTTTTTACCCGCCTAATCGAATAACTTGAAGGCAGAAATCGAAATGGAGAGCCGAAATCCGGAGCAAGGGAGATTAACTTCCGTTTTCGAGGCCCCACAAGTCGGAGGTTCAAAGCAATCCCACCATATTTTTTGGAAAAGGCGATGGATAAAATCAGACGCAGCCAAGCAGCATTGTGCTATCTGATCCATTTTCAGTAAAGTGGTTTTTTATACACAAGTAAGGCTTTTATCTACCTGGCGGAGTTGGGTTTTTAGAGTCGCCCGATTGCCGCGTCAAGCTCTTCTCTGTAAGCCTCAAAAATTTCCTCGCGCCTGGTTGCCCGGTCCTTATCCGCCTCCAAGTTGGGAATTACAGCGCTACCGGATATGCCTTTGTTGAGTAGCTCGACCCTGATGCGGCCGGCTGTGCGGCGGTCTTCGGAATGGAGCGTCTCGTGAAACTTCTTCAAAACAGCTTCAATGCCCGAAATATCATAACCCAGGCCGTGTTTTATCAAATCGAGCACAAGGCTGTTGTCAGCCGCTGGATCGATTCGCCTGCCAATCTCAGCGGCAGCCTCCGCTTTAGCGAAAAGGCCGGGCTGGAGCCTGCTGAATTCAGACTGAAACCTGTCCAGATTGATTTGTCCATCCAAGAACCTCAAGGCCAGCCTGTTTACAGCTTCCCTGAATTCCCGGACCGCCTGTTTTCGTTTATCCTCCTCGCTCATGGTAAGGTGGCGCGTTCTCTCCATGGCAAGTTCAAGAGTGCTCTTTATTTCAGCCATTCCCGGCCTCTCCAGGCGTCTGGGTTTAGTGGATTTTGGATGCCTGCCCCTATGAGCCGAATTGAGCGCCGAACCCGTACCCGGCATCAAAGGCACGCTGGTTCGGTTCAAGCAGTCTTTCAGGCAGGATTTGCCGAAGCGCCTGCTCGAAGCTCGTTTTCGATACCGGCAGAATACCTGTCCCGGCTAATACCCCGATCATTATTACATTGGAGCTTCGCTCAGCACTGACGGAGTTTGCCAGTTCATTCGCATCCACCCGGATCAGGGAAGCAACATGAGTTTCGATCATTTTGTAGAGCGCATCGAGTTCGGGATAGGCGCTCTGGCCAACCGTAACCGTGAAGGGCGGAATAGGAGTGGTGCTCGTTATGACCACCGTTTTCGAATTGCATTTAGGCAGGGCCCTGGCTGCCTCAAGAGGCTCGAACGCGATCACGATATCGGCTTCGCCATCTGCGATGGTTGGGCTCGCGGCGCTTCCTAGTACGACCGAGGACTCAACGACCCCGCCTCTTTGTGCCATCCCGTGAATTTCGGCCATCAGAACGGGGAGATTTTCCTCAAGCGCTGCCTGACCGACAAATCGCGTTGCAAGAAGGGTCCCCTGACCACCGACTCCGGTAAAAAATATGCGCAAGGCTCTAAGTTCCTTTATCATCGGCATGATCTCTCTTTTTAGGAAATCTTTCTAGGAGTTATCGAATCGCAGATTTGCGAACAGACGCTGCACCCGCTGCAAAGTGAATCGTTTATGAGAACGTGTTCGACCCCGCCCGAAGATTCAACGTAAAAGGCCGGGCAGCCGAGTTCGGTGAGGCATTTCTTGCAGTCTGCGCAGGATTTGGATTCGTCTGTCCGGAAAACTATCTTTTTCTTCTTCTTCAGCATCCGGGTTTCAAAAAGAGGGCAGGGGCTCTTAGAGATAATTACCGCGACTCCGGCCTCTTTTATCTTATTCTTGAAATCCTCTAATACTGCCTGACTCTTTTTGACCTGGAGAGGATTAATCGTGGCGACCAGGTTCACGCCACATCCCCGGACCAGCTTCTCAAGACTCACCTTTGGCTCGATCCTTCCCTTCGCAGTCAGCTCTACCCCCGGGTGGGGCTGATGGCCTGTCATTGCGGTGGTCCCATTATCGAGAATTACGAGCAAAAATTTGTGGCCGTTTGAGACCGCGTTTACGAGGCCCGGGATGCCGGCGTGAAAAAATGTGGAATCGCCGATGAAGGCGACGACCTGCCGGTCCAGGACCTTGCTGAATCCTCCAGCCGTGGAAACCCCGGAACCCATGCAGATAAGGAAATCAGCTATTTTGAGCGGCGGAAGAACGCCCAGGGTGTAGCATCCAATGTCGGTGGGGTAGATTGCTTCCTCCCCGAATACCTTCTTGACCGAGTAATAGGTTGCCCGGTGAGGACAGCCCGGACAAAGATTAGGCGGCCTCTGCGGCAGCTCAGGCGCCGCGTAGACTTTCGGCTGCTCGTAGCCCTTTGCCAGGAAGGCTCCAATCGCGCTTTTTACCTTTACCGGGTCAAGCTCGAACGCCAGAGGAATCAGTCCCGTGCCTTTGCCTGCGATTTCGACGGGCAGCTTTGATTCCTGGGCCGAGATCTTTACAGCCTCTTCGAGGAAAGGCTCTAATTCCTCCACCACGAGGGCTTTGTTTACCCCGCTCAGAAATTCGTTTATCAGAGCTTTGGGCTGAGGATTGGTAAAGCCCAGCTTCAAAATCTTGACTTTATCCTCCAGGCCCATGCTGAGTAAGGCGTCCCGCACATGTAGATAGGAGATGCCGCTGGTAATGATGCCCAGGTCGCCCTTTCCCGAGGTAAAATTAAGAGGGCTGGCTTCGGATTCCCCAAGGAGTTTTCTTGTCCTCTCCAGCAGGGCCAGCCGTAATTTCCGGCCCACTGCGGGAATTACAACGAGATTGAAGGGGTCTTTCTTGAATTCGCCCTGGAAGCCCTTTGCAGGCGGAATCGGACCAACGCGTACAGGTCCACGGCAATGGTTTACGCGCGTGGTGGTGCGCAGCAGACAGGGCGTCCCGAATTTTTCAGAAATCCTGAAGGCTTCCATCGTCATCCGGTGAGCTTCCTCCGGCGTCGATGGCTCGAGCATAGGGACTCCGGAAATCTTTGCGTAATACCTGCTATCCTGTTCATTCTGGCTGGAATGAAGAGAAGGGTCATCGGCCACCACGATCACCATGCCCGCTTTCACACCCACGTAAGCAAGGGTCATGAAAGCATCGGCGGCCACGTTTAGTCCGACATGCTTCATTGAACAAAGGCTTCTCACACCGCAAATCGCTGCGGCGCAGGCAACCTCCATGGAAACCTTCTCGTTTACGGAATACTCAACGTAAACCCCGGCCTCATCCCCCAATTGAGAGAATCGATCGATAATCTCCGAAGACGGCGTCCCGGGATAAGCGGCCACAACGCAAACCCCACTCTCAAGCGCGCCGCGCACTATGGCTTCGTTGCCCAAAAGGAACTGCGGCCGGTTGGTTTGAGGAATTAAAAGTTCGTGCATCCAGTCTCCTCCATTGCTACCTAAACCCTGCGATCTACAAAAGGTTTAACAACGCCGCCCTCACGTACGAGGGAGCCTCTTTCCACCAGCTTTATTGTGGGCGTTATTCCGATAAAATTAGCTATCTTTTTGCTCATGAAATCGAGAAGGGCCCGCTGTTCACGCATTTTATCATAGAAAAACTGCTCAGTCACCTCGACCCAGATCTCCAGTTGGTCCTGGTGCCCTTGACGGACAGCCACCAACTGGAACACCGGACGCTCTCCCCTTATCTGCTGCAGAATATCCCCGATTCGATCGGGTATAATGTTTATGCCCTTGATGACCACTACATCGTCGCATCGCTCAAATATCCTGCTGATGCGGCGGGTTGTGCGCCCGCAAGTGCAGGGTTCGTCCGTGATGCTGCTTATATCGCCGGTTCGGAAGCGTATAGAGGGGAAGGCTTCTTTGGTCAGGGTGGTCAGCACCAGTTCGCCTTTCATTCCCGGACCGAGGACAGTCCCGGATTGCGGGTCGATCACTTCAGCGAGGAAATGGTCCTCCTGTATGTGCATCCCGCACTGTTCGAGGCACTCTCCGGCTATCCCCGGGCCGAGGACTTCCGTTATGCCGTAGTTGTCGGTCGCCTTGACCAAAAGGCGGCCCTCGATCTCCCGGCGCATCTCCTCCGTCCATGGTTCACCGGCGCAGATGCAGTACTTGAGCGAAAGATTCTTGGCGCTCAACCCGATTGTGTCCATTCGGTCGGCGATCGCAATAGCGTAGCTGGGAGTGCAGACGAGCACGGTAGTTCTGAAGTCCTGCATGATCTTTATCTGCCTCTCCGTGTGTCCGACGGAGGTTGGCAGAACAGAGGCCCCGATGCGCTCTGCGCCGTAATGGATGCCAAGGCCGCCTGTGAGCAGGCCGTAGCCGAAGGTGATCTGTATGACGTCATCCTGAACGACCCCGCCCGCGCTGAGAATGCGCGCCACAAGATTGCTCCAGGTCCGCAGGTCCTGCCTCGTGTAGCCTACGACGCGCGGGTTGGTGGAAGACCCCGAAGACGCATGGACCCGGACCACCTCTCGCAGAGGAACGGCAAACATTTCATAGGGGTAGCTCTCGCTAATGTCATGTCCGTCCGTGAAAGGCAGCCGCTCAATATCGCTTATCTCCGTAAAATCGTCTTCGGGCCTGAAATTAATCTCCTTGAACCTGCGCCGGTAGAAGGAGACGTTTTTATAAACACGGTTAAGGGTTGCCTGAAGCCTTTCGAGTTGCGTCTGGCGCAGCTCGTCCCGGGACATGCCTTCTTTTTCAGGTTCCCAGATCGGCATAGGAGTATCCTTGGAGTTGGTTAAGTGTTTATGTGCTTTGAAAGCACCTGTAATCCCCGGTTCACGCTTCCCAGATTTGCCTGGCGCCCCGGCCGAGATAGGCCCGCTTCACTTCCCTGTGTTCGAGCAACTGGAGGCCTTCTCCCTCCAGCACCACCTTACCGGTCTCCATCACGTAGCCGCGGTCTGCGATCTTTAAGGCTGCGCGGGCGTTTTGCTCGATCAGGAGAATGGTGCGTCCCTCCTCTTTGAGCTCCAAAATGATGGAAAATATATCCCTTGTAACCAGCGGGGCCAAGCCCATTGACGGCTCATCGAGGACGAGAAGCTGCGGTCTGGACATGAGCGCCCGGCTAATGGCCAGCATCTGCTGCTCGCCTCCGCTTAGAGTTCCAGCCAACTGCCGGTGGCGGGTTTTCAAAATCGGAAACCGATTATAGAGGCGATCCATATCCTCCCGCAACTGTTCGGGGTTCCTGCGATGAATGAATCCTCCCATGAGGAGGTTGGCTGCGACCGTCATGGCGGAAAAGACCTGGCGTCCTTCCGGCGCCAGGGCAATTCCTTTGCGCACAATGTTCTCGGGGGCCAGGCCGGTGATTGGCTGCCCGTTCAACTCTATGTGTCCCCTGGACGGCCTTGTCATGCCGCAGATAGTGTTGACAAGAGTGCTCTTCCCGGCCCCGTTGGAGCCCACAAGCGTGACTATCTCCCCTTTGCGCACGTGCAGCGATACGCCCTTGAGAGCATGAATGTTTCCGTAATAAGTATGTACGCTCTTGACAGTGAGCATCGAAAAACGATCCTAGTACCCGGGTTCTCCTTCGGGCCGCTTTCGGGAAACCGATATGCCGTCTTCAACGCCAAGGTAAGCTTCTATCACGGCGCTGTTTTCCTTGATTTCAGCCGGGGTCCCGGACGCTAGTACCTCTCCGTAATTAAGCACCATAATCCGGTCAGATATATCCATTATGAGATTCATATCGTGTTCGACAAGCAGTACGGTCACCCCCAGGTTTTTTATCTGCTGAATCAAATCACCCAGTTCTTCGGTTTCCCTCATATTGAGGCCCCCGGCCGGCTCGTCGAGAAGGATAAGCCTAGGTTCTGTGGCCAACGCCCGTCCGATTTCCAGGATTTTTTGCTTTCCGAGCGGCAATGTTCCCGCATCAAGTCCGGCAAGCTCGGTAAGACCGACCAAATCGAGGTATTCAAGGGCTTTTTCCCGGATGCGTGCCTCCTCGGAACGCATTCCGGGCAGCCTGAACCCGGCGGCAAGAAAGCCGCACCTGGTCCTGGGGTGCCTTGCGAGCATAACATTTTCCAGGACTGTCATCATTTTGAAAAGGGCCACATGCTGAAAAGTCCTCGAAACCCCGTACTCGGCAATCTTGTGAGGGGCAAGGCCTTCGATGCGGCGTCCTTCCAAACTTATAATGCCGTCCGAAGGCTCGAGGACCCCGCTTATGCAGTTGAACAGGGTAGTTTTTCCCGCTCCATTCGGGCCGATAAGCGCCTGGATAATTCCACCCGGCACTTCATAATTTATTCCCTGAAGGGCCGCTACTCCACCGAATCGCATTTCCAGGCCCTCTATACGGAGGATGGGGGCATCGGATCGAGGAGCCGCCAAGGTCATGATACGGCGTCCTCGATGGTGGAAGATCTTTTCCTGCGCCGCGCGGCTATCATTGGGACAATAGAAACTATCCCACCCGGCAGGAAAAGGGCGACCGCGAGAAGTATTGACCCATAGACGAGAATTTCGAATTCGGCGAACATCTGAAGCCACTCATTCCCGACGAAAGTCATAAGGACAGTCCCCGCAAGCGCTCCCCAGAGGCTGTGCATCCCGCCCACCATGACCATCAGCATGAACCGGATGGACCACATAAGGTTAAAGGAACTCGGGTTTATGCAGGTAACGTAGTGGGCGTAGAGGCTCCCGCCGATAGCGGCAAGCATCGCTCCAACGACAAACACCTGAACTTTGTAGCGAGCGGTGGGGACCCCCATTGATTCCGCCGCTTTTTCCTCCTCGTGGATGGCCCGAAGGGCGCGGCCCACCCTCGAATGCAGCAGTTGCAGGCAGAAAATCAGCGCGCAGAAGACAATGCCCCATACGAGGTAATACCATGCGATTTCGCTGCTTATTTTAAATCCGGCGATCCGCATGGCAGGAATGTCGGTCAACCCGGACGGCCCTCCGGTCAAGTTTACCTGCTCGGCTAGAAAGATGTTGACTATTACTCCGAACCCCAGGGTAGCCATCGCCAGATAATGTCCCTTGAGGCGCAGGGCGGGCACACCGACGATCCATGCCACAAAGCCGCACAGGACCATCCCGGCAGGCATGGCGGCCCAGGGATTTAAGCCGAATCTGGTTGTCAAGATACCGGATGTATAGGCGCCAATCCCGAAAAATGCGGCCTGGGCCAAAGAAATCTGACCGGCATAGCCCATCAGCAGGCTCAGTCCGATGCTCACCAGGGTGAAAATGCCCGCGAAGATCATGACATCCACGTAATGGGAGATGGCCCTAATTTTCGTAACCAGCAGGGGAAAGATGCAAATGAATACCGCAGTCCCCAGCAGGATCAGCCAGTTTTTCCGGCCCATTCGAAGTTCCTAGTATTTTTTGAGCCTGGCAGCTTCGCGGCTGCCGAAAAGGCCTTCGGGTTTGAGGAAAAGAACGAGCAGGAGCAAAAAAAGAGCAACGGCGTCCTTATAGCCCGAAGAAAGATACCCGGCGCAGAAAGACTCGGCAAGCCCGAGAAGGAGCCCGGCCGCCAGCGCTCCAAAAAACTGTCCCAGTCCGCCTAAAGCAGCGGCCCCGAAACCCTTGAGGCCGAGCAGCGCCCCCCTGTCGTAGTCCATCATCGAAACGGGTGTAATCAGAACGCCTGCCGCAGCCCCGATGATTGCACTCAGCACGAATGAGAGCAGCACCATGTGGCCGACGGGAATGCCGGCGAGTCTGGCGGCATTGGCATTATTGGCGCAGGCGAGCATGGCCTGTCCATAAATGGACTTTCGGAAAAAGAGGGTAAGCCCTATGATTATCAGGGCGCAAATCCCGAGTATCCAAAGCGCCTGGAGCTGGATGGCCGCGCCGGCTATCCTGATGGGTCCGCCGGGGCTGAACGCGGGGAGACTGTAGGGGTCCTTTCCCCACCAGAGCATGGCGCTGCCCTTGAGCATAATGGAGAGGGCAAGGGTGATGACTATTAGAGAAAGAACACTTTTGTCCCGGGCACGCTCGATTATGAACCGGTCCATCGCAAAACCGACGCAGCCCGTGAGGATGACAGCGCAGACAAAAGCGGCATAGAGGGGCAGGTGAAGAGTTCCGGCGAAAAACACCGCAAAAAGGCCCCCCAGCATGACGAACTCACCCTGAGCGAAGTTTATGATCTCGGTTACGCTATAGATGGCGTTGTAGCCTATGGCCACCATTGCGTAAATGGCGCCGATCGTGAGGCCGCTGACAGTATATTGAAGAAAGTCGGTACCCAAATGATTTACGGCCTGAGCCGTGTCCCCCCATTCCCGAAAAAGTCAACACAGCCAATTGTTAAGTTCTCGAACCCAGGACAAAACCGCGTCAGATCAGGATAATCGGCCCGGCCGACCGTTGGAAAAACAGCACGGCGGAACCGATAAGAAAAAACCCGCCCCGCCACGAAACCTGCGGTATGTCCGTCTAACATTTCGTCCCGAATGGTGTAAATAGTTTTTTCGGTTTTCGTCCAGGTTGGCCGGCGACTTGGACGGAGGAGGGAGTGGAGATGAGAGGCCGTGTGATAGGGAATAGTTCCATGTTGGCACGGATTGCGGGTTTTTTGATGAATGTGGGGCACGCGAAGACGCGAAGGCGCGAAGAGTTAAAAACAGTAGTGCGTAGCAGAAGAGTGTTGTTGGGTAACCTAAATCGGAATGAAAAGCAGCTGTCGTCGCCGAGAGGAATCAAGCCAGTGCCTCGGCCCGATCCCGAATCCCGCCAGGGTGCTTTTGCGGTAAGAGAAGCAAACGGGAAAAAGGGTTTTTCCCCGCGAGGGGGAGAGCTTTTGCCCTTTACCGCAGCCCTTCAATGGGTAACCCCTTTCTTTCACACTGTTTTCGTTAGAGGCGAAATATTTCACCCTATCAGGGTCTGCCGGACCTGCCGCATAGTGAAGCGATTTCCAACCAGCCTTGCTCCTTTCGCCCGGGAATCCGTGTTTATTTCCTTTTCCTCAGCGAAAATAACCAGATGATGCCAAACACGATCTCAACAAGACCGCCTACGCGAGGTAAAGGATATCCGCGATATATTCCACCATAAGTTAAGATCGTTAAACCCATGATGATCAGAAATATCCCAAACAATACCGCAACCACTAAGTCCCCGCGCCCCATTGCTTAAAACCTTTCGATTATAGAGTTGCTCATTAATAACCTGTATAGCCAATATAAGCGGCGGTAGCCCAACAAGAAAACCAGGCACATTCGCCATATGAAAAATCGGGGTCACCTTGAAAAGAGAATATTTCACCTCCAACGCTCTGATCTGCTCTAGGAACTCGCAGTTCACTCCCAATTGTTTTGATGCACCCTGACTTATCTCAGCCACCGCCGAATAGCTCAATGTTCGAAAGATCTCGCCTATTTCCCGGTTTGTTGCGCAGGTGTGCTTCCTCAGCAGGTAAACATATGCTTTTCTGGTTGCACTCCGTTTGTAGCACATCATATCTTCCCACGCTCATTGCCTCTGGCAGTGAGATGGTAAATACGCTCCTACATATTCAAGCCGTAGCGCCTCGCCATTCTTTCTCTCGGGGCGTACTTGATTGATAGCTGGCTTTACATTTTTCCCTTTTCGAGGTCTAGCCCCTTTGTTTGCATGACCCCTTTTTTTTCCACGCATCGACATTTCAATTCGGATCAAGTTCGACATCCAGATCCCATACATAGGCAGCGCCTTCCGACAAAGAGTCACGAATTTTGAGGTTGACCACTTTCACTTTGAATTGTGGGTGGCTGAAGCTCAGTTCGCAGGCATCATCGAGTTCACCGATGAATAGTCCGTGTAAAGAAAAGAACCCGTGATCGTCGGACACGGTCTCAAGTGGAGGGTCCAATCTCGCTTTCTTGCATGAAGCGCTTACCCTTACCCCTGCAATGATTTCATGGTTCAAAGAACTATGAGTGGTTCCCCTAAATCCATACGCCATTCGATCACTCATAAGGGCGACAGGAGGGCAACCTGAAGTGACAAGACACACTAAGAGCAAAACAATGAAAATAATCCTTTTGGACATGCTTATTCCTCTATTGGGCAAATTGTTGCCACCAAGTCCAGGGACGCTGCGGGGGCACGTACAAGTCATAGTAAGTATGCATTGTGGCATTGGGTACGACCCGGTAAGCACCCAGCGACCCCTTTCCAAACCCCCGTCCGACCCCCTGTCGCCCGTCGCTTTCTTGTGTTCCCTCGCAAGGACGATTATTTCTGCTGGCCAGTGTTCATCATAATGCTTCAAAAGACCCTTATTATTGGGTACTTATAAGTAAACGCGCCATATTGACCCGGTGCGACTCCACGGCAAAATGCTACTGCAAAGTGATCCACTAACGGCCATAAGTATGTAAGTAACCATACCAAAGGGCAACTGCTAAGAATATAACAATGTTAGTGATAATGGCTAAAATCATCCAGAAGAATTTCACGTTGTGCTTGGATGGTCCTTTACCAGATCTACTATCTGAAACTGACTTATACTTTATAGCATATGCAAAAGAGAATGGTAGAGGTACAACAATTCCCAAATACGTTAGATATGTAAATCCTGAAGCGAACATTAAAAATTCTGTAATAAATGATAATAATAATAGAAATACTGAGATTCGCGCCATCCAGTTCTTACTTATAATGTAAATGTACGTAAAAATAACAATTGTTCCCAAAAATTCAATTTGAGGAAAAGCGTTTAGATTCGTACCTTGGTAGGATAAGCCAATGATTACCTGAGCGCATCTCGCTACAGCCAAAAGTAATAAAAATCTAGACAGCAAATATGGATTTGACATAAATGACTCCAACAGTTCCAGAAAACCTGCTGAGGTTTATCTGGGTATAACGCCCACTGACTACATTGAAAGCATATAGTACTGCGCATTGGGTCGTACCAAGTCATCATATTGGAATTTCATCATAAACTCGCCAAAGAAGCCCGTTTCCGTGGCTTAGAGGGCTGTTTTTTAAGGCAAAATGATCGTTATAAGAGACCTGGTACTCCCTCAGTTCATGGCCTCCCGCGTTCGAAATGATATTCCTGCCGAACGCCCTTGCGCCCAGTTCAGTCTTGACGTTCTTGACGAAGGACAAATCGCCCACTGCGACGCTTTCAGTTCACCTGCTTTCCCGAATCTTCTCGTCGATTTCGAGAGTTTCTTCGACGCAGCCGAGATGGGACAGGCACAATCGACCACTGCCACCGATGCCCAGCAACCGCATTAATGCATTCCTGTCAATGAGCCTGTAGCGCTGCGGCGCCCACGTCGATCCTTGTGATTTTTCAGTTCCCCTCCGGCCAGGTGCTCGGCAGCGGGTTGAAACCGGGGGGAGGATTGTTGACGATTTCCTGCCGGACGTCCTCCGGAGTGATTCCTATCGCCCGGCAGCCATGGCCGCCGTAATGCGGCAGCGATTTCACTATGTTATCCGGGATCATCGCAAAGGAAGCCGGCAGGGGCGGGGAGATGTTCATCAGGCGCTTGGGATCGAAGCCGGAGAGCAGGCTCTCGGATATCGGCGAGTTCATATCGCGCGGTCCCAGATACTTCTGCTCGAACCCGGCGGGGGCGAACCGGTTGAACTCCGGAGAGTTCCCCTTCTTTAGCGCCTGCGCCTCGTCGGGAAGGCTGGAGAGGGGAGGAAGCCCGAAGATCGTGTTGATGGTCTCGATCACCGAGTTATGATCGCCTTCGACGTGAGAGACGGCGTGCGTTCGCGCATAGGGCGAAATGAGGATCAGCGGCACGCGAATTCCCCTGGAAAGCGGCAGGCTGTCGGGGCCATAGGAGAGGATACGCGGCGGGACGTGGTCGTAGAAGCCGTCTGACTCGTCATATGTGATGATGATCGCACACTGTTCCCAAATCTTCGGATTCGACGCGATCGCGTTTATCGCACGGGCCGCCATGGCCTCGCTGATCTGCCGGTCGGTGTAGACCGGGTGGTCGTCGTCGCCTGCTTTCGCCGCGTAAATCTTTTTGATTTCATCCGCCGGTGTGTGCGGGTTGGTAATCGGAGGCAAAAGCCCCATTTGGTTAATGTAACCGCCTCGAATGTAGAACACTCCGCCTTCGGGCAAAGCGTTTTTCGAAATGTCGTTGAAAAAATCGGTGAGTCCTCGGAAGTTCGGGCGCAGCGGCGGCGTATCGGCCAGGTAGCCGAAATACTGTGCCCCGTTGTGATGGCTCACGTAGGACTCATGCGAGGCCACCCCGTTCGTGTCGGTTGCCTCGAGGTCGTAGCCCTCCTGGTACCAGCGCCAGTGCACGGGCCGGGTCCCGAGACCCTGGATGTAAGGAATATCCTGCTGGATGTCGGGCAGGTCGAACCCCGGATTCAAGTTCTTCTTCATGACCTCCGCAACATTTTCTCCCTGGAAGGTCAGCGGCAGGCTGGCAAAGGTCAGGTTCGAGGCGATGTTGTTGTCGGCGTAGGACTCCCTTGGCGAGCCGGCGGGCTGCCTGTTGACCGTCGTTGTGTCGAATTGCGAGCCGTAGAATGGCTGGGGGTCTTTGACAAGCGGCGGTCCCTGCGTAGTGCCAGTGTGGCTGCCCACAGTGAAGGTCTGGCCGGCCGTGCCGTGCTTGACCCATTGTGTCTCGCCGGACTGCCCCGCGATCATCGCCACGGCGTTCGGGGTGGAGGGCGTGTCCTCGGTTGCGAAAATGTTGTCGAATACGGTAAAGCGGCCGGCCCAGTGCCAGAAGAACGGGATGGTGTCGCAGTCTATGTGTGACATGACCAGGCGTGCGAACTGCTTTCCCTCGGCAATGTTGGCAGCGCCCCCTTTCGATGCGAAGCGCGTGTACTCGTCGTTGGCGAACCCGTCCATCTGAGGCACGCCGTCCACCACGTGGATCTTTTTCGCGAGCCCTGGATGCGAATGGTCGACGCTGTCGACGACGCTCGAATTCTGTGCAGGTCCCATCTTGAACGGCTGGACCGTGACGTTTATGCCGTCGACGTCGGTGTAAGTCTGGGTGAAGCCCGGCGTGTCGCCGGCGGAACGGGGCTTCAAGCCGTCGGAATAAATGCCGTTGACACCTGGAAACGTGCCGTACTCGTTGTCGAACGAGTGGTTCTCATTAAAAATAATGAATACATACTTGATCCGTTGCCGCAGAAGCGTCACGAGCATCTGCGGCGGGAGTTCGGGGTCCTTTGCAGGATCGTTGAAGTATCGCATGACATCCGGCCCGGCGTCCGGCTGGGCGGTTACAGCCGGATGGCTTTGCCTTTCATCCTGATGGATCGCGGGCTTGTCCGCAGGCAATATTCCAGCGAATACCGGCGCGATGACAGAGCAGTGAAGCAGCAAGGCCGTCACGGCCAGTACCAGCCTAGATTTGTTGAATCGTCTCATTGGACTTCTCCCGGGATAGAGAAATGATTTTCTTCCTTGTCTATGTCAAATTGGATGTATAGACATCCGTCAGATTGCGCATCCTTCACTTTTTGCCTTGGTCTCCTTGACAATGCGTGACTATAGCAGGGGATTGTTACATTTCTAAGAAAATTCTAAATGAATTTGCCAGAGGAAGAAACACCCCAATGGCTCGAAAGTGTATGTTAATGAGTTATGTATAAGATGTTCGAACGGTGGATGGATTGCATGGGAAAAATAAGGGTCTTCCGGCAAATGAGTACCTGTGGTTCGGATTTTTGCCCCGAGGGGGCTGCATATAATAGCCCACGGTCAGAGGAGCGCCACCCTGGAGTTGTGACGCCAACAAGAACCAGTTCTTACCCTGTAGGAGTTGCATAGCCGATCCTTTGATGTTCGAGCACCCAGTGATTTAATCCTGAATACTCCTTTTATGTAACCCTTTCAGGGTATTACAACTAATTTGTGGCCCTGTTCTCCCCAGGGTGGCGCGTTGCTGACCCTGGGCTACCCTATGCAGCCCTTTCAGGGCAAGAAACTCAAAATCCCCCACAGGGCGAGTTCACAGCAGACAGATACTGCCCTTTCTGGTCTGCAGGTACTCGGTTGCCGGATGAACCAAAAATAATCATCTGTCCTGGTCCGCAAAACGATTTTCAAAAGGTGTTCCGGTATCATTGCCACCGAGCGCCTGCCTGAAAAGCTCATGGAGCTTCAGGACGCACTTTTTGCTGTCGAATTCCCTTTCTACGCGCTGCCTTGCTCTTTTCGCCCTCTTAATAGCGGCTTCCGGCTCCAACAATGCCCTGGATATGGCTTGCGCCATTGCAGGAGGGTCTTGCGGAGGAACCAGGAGGCCCGTTTCGCCGTCGATTATCAGTTCGGGAATGGCCGATACATTTGTAGCCAGAACAGGCAGACCGCAGGCCATGGCCTCGGCGAGGACGTTGGGAATGCCGTCCCTGTCTCCATTTTTTGCTATCTTGCAGGCCAGCACGAAAAGGTGGGACTTGCGGTAACAGGACCTCACCATGTCATGCGAAAGTGTCCCTAGAAAGGTGGTCCTGCCGGCAAGGCCCAGTTCGGCGGCTAAGCGTTTGATCTCAGGGGCGTCTTCCCCATCGCCGATATGGGTGAAATGAAAAGGGAAGCCGGTGTGCTCCAGGACAGCGAGGGCTTTGAGCAGATCGTCATAGCCTTTTTTGGGCACAAGCCGCCCGACGGAGATGAGCCGGTAGGGAGGCTGCGGTTCTGCAGGCAAACGAAATGCGAAATAGTCCGGGTCTATCCCGTGGTAGATGGTGTGAATCGGGGTGGCGCGCCGCCCATTTGGACCGAGATCAGCCAGGCGCGCCAGAAAATCCGCGTTGTAGCGCGTGCAGGTGACCACAAAACTTGCTTTTTCAATTTTGCGAATGAGCTGATCGGGCTCTGACGTATATATGTCTTTGGCGTGCGCGGTGAAGCTGAAAGGTATACCCGTCAGCTCGGAGGCGAAAAAGGCGACCGAAGCCGGGGTGTGGCAAAAATGGGCATGAAGGTGTTGCACCCCGGGTGCAGAAAGCCTCGTCTGGACAAGGTGGCCGGCCTGGAGGAAATGCCTGATTGTGGCGGACTTACGCCTCGATAGGGCGCGGGACACCGCACCGGCAAAGCATCGAAGGTACCGGGGGCCGAGCCTTTGGAAAAGCCGCCTGTTGCTCTTTATGATCGTCCTCAGGCCCGGAAGTATGTATTCGGGAATGTATGTTACCCCGGCCCTGATTTTTCGCACATGCTCGTGGATAATCGTTTCCCTCGGCTGTCTCAGCGAATAGATTTCCAGCTTAATTCCGAGGGATTCCAACAGCAGGATCTCGGAGCTTATGAAACTTTCCGAGATACGCGGGTACCCTTTGAGGATCATTCCGAGGCGGCAGCCAGCGTTTCCCATTGAGAGGTTTCGTCCCTGGCTTGAATTCGCCTGACAATGTGGTCAAGTCCGGTGAGGGGGAACGATGAGAGCTTATCAGAATATTGTTCCCGGTTTTCGAGCAGTCTCAGTACTCGTTCACGCAATACAGGCGCGGTCAGGGTTCTCTGGTCGAGATAATCGCAATACCCTCTCTGGCTGAGAACGCGCGCCCTTATAAGCTGTTCTTCGCGCGGAATGGTCCTCGGCAGCATGAGCAGAGGTTTTCTCTGGCTCATTATTTCACAGACCGTATTATAGCCTCCCATGCTCACAACGACGTCCGCCACGCCGATAAGGCGCTCCATGTTGCGGTTGAACCTCTGACACTTAAATCCAAGGATGGAACATTTTTGCGAAATAACCTGGTAATCCCGGGAGGCCATGAAAGGGCCTGCAACAACGATTGCCCTGACCTTTGCGGGCACTCCCCCCAACCGTGGACTAAAAGCGGAAATAAAGGAGTCGACAGCATGATACCCGTCTCCGCCGCCACCGGTAGTTACCAGTACGACCTTTTCATCCTTCTCGATGCCAAGTGAATTCCGGGCCTCGGAAATCTTGTCTGCGGAAGGAACTTTTCTGTGTATATAGCCTGTAAAATGCGTCTTGAGGGCTACATCTTCAGGTATACGGTATTCCTTGACCGGATCGTAGAATTCCCTGCATCCGTAAACCCAGATT